>OGQQ01000653.1_pt1 | contig 32710 bp, 26 predicted proteins | sample 1553281 | NCBI WGS metagenome assembly OGQQ01 (sample SAMEA2579937, study PRJEB22360) | human gut metagenome | biome: human gut; feature: human-associated habitat; material: faeces | place: Denmark | collected 2008/2010 | reverse complement strand
TTTTTAACAGAATTAGATGAACCAATGACAGTAGGAGTAATAAGAGATAGATTTATAAGATATCGAAGAAAAGCAGGATTAAATGAAAAAGTAACAATGCATACACTAAGACATTGTTATGCAACAAATTTAATAGAAAATGGAGCAACATTAATTCAAGTAAAGGAATTAATGGGTCATAGCAATATAAGAAGTACAATGGAATATGTACATGTGGCAAATATAGATTTAGGACTAGAAAGTCCATTAGATGTATTTTTGAGAGGGGAAGAAGATGGAGAAAATAAAAGAAATATTAAATAAAGGATTAGATGAATATGAAAGTAGCCATAAAATAGTAGGATACAAAAAAAGTACAATAAAAGCAATAAAAAATTGTAAAACAGAAAAAATGGGAGCACATAAATATGTATGTGATGAATGTGGATATGAAGAAATAGCATATAATTCATGCAGAAATAGACATTGCCCCAATTGTCAAATAATGAAAAAGTTAAAATGGATAGAAGCAAGGAAAGAAGAAGTATTGAATATCAAATATTATCATGTAGTATTTACAATACCAAGTGAATTATATAATATAGTGTATCAAAATCAAAGCAAAATGTATAATGTTTTATTTAAAGCAGCAAGTGAAACAATACAAGAATTAGCAGAAGACAAAAAATATTTAGGAGCAGAAATAGGATTTTTTAGTATATTACATACATGGGGACAAAATTTAATGTATCATCCACATGTACATATGGTAGTAACAGGAGGAGGACTAACAAAAACATTAAAATGGAAAGAAAAAGAAGAAGATTTTTTTATACCAGTAAAGGTAATGTCAAAAGTATTTAAGGGGAAGTTTTTAGAATATATGAAAAAAGAAAAATTAGAATATTACAAAAAAATGAAAGAATATGAAAATCCAGCAATATATAATGAATTAATGAGAAAAATGTATGAAAAAGATTGGATAGTATATTGTAAAGAACCATTTAAAAATGCAAATAGCGTAATTGAATATTTAGGAAGATATACACATAGAGTAGCAATATCAAATAAAAGAATATTAAAAATAGAAGAAGAAAAAGTAACATTTAAATGGAGAGATTATAAGGATGGAAACAAAATGAAAGAAATGACAGTAAGCATAGAAGAATTTATAAGAAGATTTTTGTTACATATATTACCACCAAGATTTATGAAAATAAGATATTATGGATTATTAGGAAATAAAAATAAAAAGAAAAAATTGCTAAAATGTAAAATCTTAACAAGAACAAAAGTAAAAACAAAAAAAGAGTTTCCCACTCTAGAATTACTAAAGAAAACAATAGGGAAAGACTTTAATCTATGTCCACATTGCCACAAAGGACATATGATTATACCAAATACAACTTAAAAATTAACAATTTAATATCCTTCCAAAAGCCTGTTAATTCTGGGGAGGGGGAAACTATATCTAAATTGTACAATGGAATAGAAAAAATAGCAATAGAAAATCAAAAAATAAAGAAAGTTATAAATTTCAAATGAATAGAAAAAAATAGAAACTCCATAGCAAGTTGTTTAAAGTTACCGCAATTTATTACTATGAATGTTATAGATGGTCAGGCTGAATAAAAAAAAGAATATTCAGTCTGATTTTAAACAGCCTAACCATCAATAACATACTAAACATAATTATATTGATTATATTGGCAACAATTTCAATACAATCACTAACAAATACAGGTTTATTTGGAAAGACAAAAGAAGCAACAAAAAAATATAGTGAAGCAGAAGAAAAAGAAAAAATTCAAATGGAGTTATATTATGTTCAAATAAATAAAAGCACAAACGGAACATCAACAAATCAAATAGGAGAACAATTATATGATAAAAATGTAGAAAATGGTTCAAAGTGGCATATTATAGTAATAAATGATTCTAAAAAGATATATGGAACAGGTTGGACATATATACCAAGAGGAAGTACAATAAGTGATACAAAGACAAATGAGACTTGGTTAATAAACAATTCAAGTCAAGAGATAATAAAATTAGAAGATGGAACATTTACAGATTTATCTTATAAAACAGCAGTTGGAACAACAGATGGTTTGATTTTTAATTTGGATCCTTCTGTTATTGAAAATGCGACAAAAGAAAATATAAATGAAAAATTAGGAAGTAATGTAGAATTAATGAATTTTGATTGGAATGAAGATAGTGGACTTACTAAAAAATCTTTTAATTTTGATGGAGTTAATGATTATATAAAAATTAAGTACGATAATAAAGAAGAAAAAAACATTTTGGCTCAAAATGGGTTTACATTTGAATTTTATGGAACATATAATGGAGGAACTTCTTATAATGAAAAAAATGAAGTAGTAGATAATAATGGATATAAAGGTTTTTTCTGCTATTGGAATGGAAACGAAAAAGAACAAGCAGCATTAAGATTTGGAATCAACAATTATGGAAAAAATATATTTTGGAATGCAAAAGTAGGAATTATGGGGGTAGATGCATTAAAGTCAGATTATTCTCATCATAAAGCACCATGGAATATAATATATCCTGAAACAGAAAAAATTCAAAGTAATAAAGAAGTATATTTTACTATAACTTTAAACTGTACCCAAAACAATTACATACATACTTTATATGCAAATGGAGAAAAACTATATGAAGGAAATTTTAACAATATATACTGGAACAATTTTGTGAAAGATGACTTGCAAAAATTAAAATATTTTTGTATTGGAAGATCATCAATGGATTGTAATGGTTCTTGGCACTACTCAAAAATGAATGCATATTCAATAAAATTATACAATAGAGGATTAAGTGCAGAAGAAGTAAAAGATAATTATAATAAAGCAGTAGCATATCATAACGCATTATAAAAATAATAACATAAATAAAGCTGAATATAGCAATTTAGAATATTGCAAAATTCGGCTTTTTATAGTATATTAAGAATGAAAGAAAAGAGGAAAAAATTGAATAAATTATTAAGTATAAACTACAAATTTTTTAAACAAGAACCACAAAAACTAATAGAGATAATCAACAAATACAACAAAAACAGACTAATACAAGGATTTGAAATAGCCGTATCAACACAAGAAGAACAAAAATATCTAATAGAATTTGCAAAAATATTAAACAAATATAACTATATTTTAAATCTACATGCACCAACATTAGAAAATATAGAACAATACAAAAAATACTTGGATTATGCTGTAGAAATATCCAAAATAACAACACAAAAAACAAATATAGTATTCCACCCAATAAATGCAAAAAATATACTAAAAAGTAAAGAACAAACAAATAAATATGTAAAAGAGTTATTAAAATATATTGAACAGAAAAACTATGAAAAAAATATAGAATTAAGCATAGAAAATCTTAATGATATAAAAGAAGTAAAAAGACTGAAAAAAGAAGACATAACAGACATTCTAAATCAAAATCAAAAATTAAAGTTTACATATGATATAGGACATGAATTAGTAGATAAAAAAGAAGCGAAAATAGAACAAAATATTTTAATAGAAAGAATAAACAATATACATATTCATACACATATAGAACAACAAGATCATTATCCATTAACAAAAAATAAAAAAGATAAAGAGATAACTACTCAAATAATAGAAAAAATAAAAAGACAGAACAACAATATAAGTGTAGTAATGGAATATGCACTAGATTATATAGAAGGCAACACATTTGAAGAAAAAATAAAGAATTATATCAACGAAGCAAATTACATGAATTTATAATAGTATAAATTAAAATATCAAATAAAATGTTGCCGTGTAAACCTTGCAATTTTAGCTTTTTTGAAGTATAATTTAAAACATAAAATCAAAAAGACCAAAAGAAAGAAGGAAAATAAATGAAAGCAATAGAAATAAGAAATAAATATCTAAACTTTTTTAAAGAACATGGACACGCTGTAATACCATCAGCATCACTAATACCAGAAAATGACCCATCAGTACTATTTACAACGGCAGGAATGCAGCCACTAGTACCATACTTACTAGGAGAAAAGCATCCATCAGGAACAAGACTTACAGACTATCAAAAATGTTTAAGAACAAATGACATAGAAGAAGTAGGAGACAATAGACACTTAACATATTTTGAAATGTTAGGAAACTGGTCATTAGGAGACTACTTTAAAGAAGAATCAATCCAAATGAGTTTTGATTTTTTAACAAAAGAACTACAAATACCAGTAGAAAAACTATCTGTAACAGTATTTGCAGGAGATGAAGACTGCCCAAGAGATGAAGTTGCAGCAGAATGCTGGAAAAAAGCAGGAATATTAGATGGACACATCTATTATTATGGAAAAGATGATAACTGGTGGATAGCAGGAGAAGAAGGACCATGTGGACCAGACACAGAAATGTTCTATGACACAGGAAAACCAGCATGCGGACCAGATTGCCAACCAAGTTGCGATTGTGGTAAATATGTTGAAATATGGAACAATGTATTTATGGAATATTTCAAAAGTAAAGACGGAAAATATTCAAAATTAGCACAAAGAAATGTTGATACAGGATTAGGACTAGAAAGAATGGCAATGCTATTACAAGGAAAAGAAACACCATTTGATACAGAATTATTCAAACCAGTAATGGACAAGTTATTAGAATTACAAAAAATAGATAACATAGAAAGTAGAAGAATTATAGCAGAACACTTACGTTCAAGCATGATGATAATAAGTGATGGTGGAAGACCTAGCAATGTTGACAGAGGATATATTTTAAGAAGATTAATTCGTAGAATGGTAAGACATATGAACAAACTACAAATCAACCTTGATGAAATATCAACTCTAGTAGATATAAATGTGGAAAACTTAAAAGAAATGTATCCAGATTTGGCTAAGAATGAAGAATTAATAAAAAATGTAATAATTGAAGAGAAAAATAAATTTGTAAAAACATTAGCACATGGTGAAAAAGAATTTGAAAAAGAAATGAATAAAGCTAAAGAACAAGGAAAGAATAAAATTGACGGAAAAGTAGTATTCAAATTGTATGACACATACGGATTTCCACCAGAAGTTACAAGTGAACTAGCACAAGAAAACAACATGACAGTTGATATGAAAGAATTTGATGAATTATTTAAAGCTCATCAAGAAAAATCAAGAATGGGTTCAGAGCAAAAATTTAAAGGTGGACTAGCAGAACAAAACGAGACAACAATAGCGTACCATACAGCAACACACCTTTTAAATGCAGCACTTAAAGTAGTTTTAGGGCCAGAAACACATCAAAGAGGATCAAACATCACAGTAGACAGAATGAGATTTGACTTTAACTGTGACCACAAAATGACAGAAGAAGAAAAGAAACAAACAGAAGACCTAGTAAACAAATGGATTCAAGAAGCATTACCTGTAACAGTAGAAGAAATGAAAAAAGAAGATGCTGTTAAATCAGGAGCAGAATGTATGTTTATTGAAAAATATCCAGATGTTGTAACTGTTTATACAATAGGAAATGTTTCAAAAGAACTATGCGGAGGACCTCATGTAAAAAATACAAGTGAACTTGGAAAATTCAAAATCAAAAAAGAAGAAGCAAGTTCAGCAGGCGTTAGAAGAATAAAAGCAATATTAGAAAAAGGGATTTAGGGACGTTCCTTAAAATCCCTTTTTCAAGGGAATGTGGGACAATCCTTTAGGCTATAAACAGTTTTAATTTTAAAAAGGACTGTCCCTTTATCCCGGTTAGAAGGGGATTTAAGGAACGTCCCTAAATCCCCTTCAGGAAAGGAAAGATAAAAATGGAAGATTGTTTATTTTGTAAAATAATAAAAGGTGAAATACCATCAACAAAAGTATATGAAGATGAAGAAATATTAGCATTTAATGATATAAATCCAGCAGCACCAATTCATATATTAGTAATTCCAAAAAAACACATAACATCATTAGCACATATGGAAAAAGAAGATGAAGCAATTGTCGGAAAAATATATGGAGTAATAAACAAAATTGCTGAAGAAAAAGGATTTAAAGAAAGCGGATATAGAGTTATAGTAAACTGTGGAAAAGATGCAGGACAAGAAGTAATGCACTTACATTTTCACATATTAGCAGGAGCAAAGTTTGGAGACAAAATTGTATAAAAATCTATATTAGTATGAATTTAATATACAATAAAAATCAGAAAAAAATTAGAAAAAAATTGTAAATATAAATTTTATATGTTATAATATAATCAGAGTTAATGTACGGAGGTAAAAATTATGTTTGAGAGTAAATATAGTAAAGTATTAACAATTATACTAGTAATAGTAATTGTGGCAATAGTAATATTATTAGGATTTTTAGCTTATGATTATATAAACAAATTCAGTTCGACAAAACAAGCTTCAGATTTTGTTGAAGACTATCAAGGAAATATTACAACAAGTGAAGAAGATAATACAAACAATTCACAAGAAAATGTTGCATTAGATTCAACAAATGAAGTACCAATAACAGATTCTTCAACAAGTGGAAGTACAGGTAAAAAGAAATATAAAGGTTACACAGTTGTAGGTACTATGAAAATACCAGCAATAAACCTAGAATATCCAATATTTGAAGAAATAACAACAAAAGCATTGGAAACAGGATTAATTGCATTATATCCAAACGGAGATAATATAAATCAAGTTGGAAATACAGTAATAATTGGACATAATTATAGAAATGGAATGTTTTTCTCTAATTTGAAAAAATTATCAAACGGAGCCAAAATATATATTAAAGATTTTAGAGGAACAACTTTAACATATGAAGTTTATAACAAATTTGAAGCATCTTCAACAGATACATCTTTCTACACAAGAGATACAAATGGAGTTGCTGAAATAACATTATCAACATGTACAGATGCAAGTAATGATCAAAGAACAATACTATTTGCAAAACAAATTTAATTGAATAAAAATAAAGAAAGAAGGATTGACAATATAGCAATCCTTCTTATTTTATAGTTGTTATAATTCTTAACATAAATTTACTAAAAACACTTTAAAAAAAGCCCAAAATGTTATACAATATACGAAAAGTAAAAAAAAGGAGAAAGGTATGAACAAAAAATGGCAGATATATGAAGCAAACGTAGAAGAGACCAATAGAATAGCAGAAAAATATAACATAAACAAACTACTTGCATCAATAATAATAAACAGAAAAATACAAGAAAAAAATATAGAAGTATTCTTACATCCAACAAGACAAAACTTTCATGACCCGTTTTTAATGCCAGACATGAACATAGCAGTAGAAAGAATACTAAAAGCAATAGAAAACAAAGAAAAAACAATAATATATGGAGATTATGATGTTGACGGAATAACAAGTATAACAGTATTAAAAAGTTTTTTAGAAGACAGAGGATTACATGTAGATTCATATATTCCAAATAGATTAGAAGAAGGATACGGATTAAACAAACCAGCAATAGACTACATAGTAAAAGAAAAATATACATTAATGATAACAGTAGATACAGGAATCTCTGGAATAGAAGAAATAGAGTATGCAAATTCATTAGGAATAGAGACAATAGTAACAGACCATCATGAAGTAGGAGAAGAACTACCGAAAGCACTTGCAGTAGTAGATGCCAAAAGAAAAGACAATCAATATCCATGTCGAGATTTAGCAGGAGTAGGAGTTGTTTTTAAATTAATACAGGCATTACGGAAAAAAACTAGGATTAGATGAAAAAGAATATTTAAAATACTTAGATATTGTATGTGTAGGAACAATATCAGACATAGTTCCATTAGTAGATGAAAATAGAGTTATAACAAAATTAGGACTATTGTTAGTAGCACAAACAAAAAATATGGGATTAAAATCATTAATAATGTCATCAGGATATAAAAATCTTGATTCAACAACAATATCTTTTGGAGTTGCTCCAAGAATAAATGCATGTGGAAGAATGGGACATGCAGATGAAGCTTTAAAACTATTTTTATCAAAAGACATTTACGAAGTAAATGAATTAACCAAAAAATTAAACGATTATAATAAAATGAGACAAGAAAAAGAAAAAGCAATTTATGAAGATGCACTAAATCAAATAGAGAAAAACAAATTATATAAAAATTGTGCAATAGTAGTAGGTGGAGAAAACTGGCACCATGGAGTAATAGGAATAGTATCTTCAAAAATAACAGATTTATACTTTAAACCAAGTATATTATTATGTTATGAAGATGATTTGGCAAAAGGGTCAGGTAGAAGTATACCAGGATTTGACTTGCATGAAGCATTAATGAAGTGCCAAGATACAATCGAAAGATTTGGTGGACATAGCATGGCAATAGGAATAACAATAAAAAAAGACAAATTTAATGACTTTGCAAAAGAATTTGAAAAGATAGCTAAAGATGCAAAAATAGATGAGATAATACCAATTATAAATATAGATGCAAAAATTAATTTAAGTGATGTAAGCAAAGAAACAGTAGAAAGCTTAAAACAATTAGAACCATTTGGAGAAGGCAATAAAATGCCAATATTTGCATTTAAAAATTTAAAAATAGATTCAATAAGAAGTTTATCAGAAGGAAAACACATAAAAATGACTTTAAAAGATGGAAACTCTGTAGTTAATGCAATAGGATTCAATTTAGGATATTTAGCTGATGAATATAGAATTGGAGATAAAATAGATGTTGTTGGAACTTTGGAAATTAATAGTTTTAATGGAGTTGATAATTTACAAATTAATCTTAAAGATGTAATGAAGTCAATATAAAAAAGTTGTCAAAAGGGACGGGCTTTTTTGACAGCTAATATTGAAAATTTTGTCAAAAAGGGGCGGCCCTTTTGACAAAAGAGGGGTGAACAAGATGCAAGAAAATAATAAAGAAATAAAAATTCAAGATGTAATTTCGAAAAAGAAAGAAACAAGTAGAAGAGTAGACACAAAATTAATAATGAAAGCATATAACTATGCAGTAGAGCACCATGGAGATCAAAAAAGGCGCTCAGGAGAACCATACATAATACATCCACTAAATGTAGCATATATATTAGCAGAATTAGGCTTAGATGAGGCAACAATATGTGCAGCACTTTTACATGATGTTGTAGAAGATACAGATGCAACAGATGCAGATTTAAGAAGAGAATTTAGTGATGAAATAGCAGATATGGTAGCAGGTGTAACAAAGCTAGAAACAATACAATTTTCAACAGTTGAAGAGCAACAAGTTGAAGATTATAGAAAAATGTTTTTAGCAATGGGAAAAGATATTAGAGTTATAATACTAAAAATAGCAGATAGACTTCATAATATGAGAACACTAAAATATCTAAAAAGAGATAGACAAATTGCAAATGCAAAAGAAACAATGGAAATATATGCACCACTTGCAAACCGTTTAGGTCTATATTCAATGAAGTGGGAGCTAGAAGATTTATCATTTAAATATCTATATCCAGAAGAATACCATGAATTAGTTGAAGGGATAAATAAGAAAAGAGAAGAAAGATTAAAATTTATAGAAAAAATAATGGCAGACATACGAGTTCAACTAAAAAAACAACATATTGATGCAGAAGTAACAGGACGTGCAAAACATTTATACAGTATATACAGAAAAATGAAAAGAGACAACAAAACACTAGACCAAATATATGATTTATTTGCATTGCGTATATTAGTTAACTCAATAAAAGATTGTTATGCAGCACTTGGAGTTGTACACGAAATGTATAGTCCAATGCCAGGAAGATTTAAAGACTATATAGCAGTACCAAAACCAAATATGTATCAATCTATACATACAACATTATTAGGAGACAAAGGAACACCATTTGAAGTTCAAATTCGAACATGGGATATGCATAGAGTAGCAGAATATGGTATAGCAGCACACTGGGCATATAAAGAAGCAAGCTATTTTGGAAAAAAACAAGCAGTAAAAGTAGAAGAAGACAAACTAGCATGGCTTAGAGAATCACTAGAATGGCAAAAAGACATGCAAGATCCACAAGAATTTTTAGACACACTAAAAACAGAATTATTTGAAGATGAAGTATATGTCTTTACACCAAAAGGAGCAATCAAAGTACTGCCAAGAGATGCAACACCAATAGACTTTGCATATAGCATACATGAAGAAATAGGAAATCATATGGTAGGATGCAAAATAAACAGCAAAATGGTACCAATAATTACAAAAATCAAAAATGGAGATATTATAGAAATAATAACATCAGACAACTCAAAAGGCCCAAGCAGAGATTGGCTTAAATTTGTAAAAAGTACAAAAGCCAAAAACAAAATAAATGGATGGTTTAAAAAATCTCATAAAGCAGAAAACATAGAAAAAGGAAAAGAACTAATAGAAAAAGAAATCAAAAGAATAGGGATGGCACATGCAGATTTATTCAAACAAGAATACATAGATGCAATGCTTGATAGATATAAATATAAAAATCTAGAAGATATGTATGCTGCAGTAGGATTTGGAGCAAATTCAGCAGTAAAAGTAATTGCAAAAATGTTACAAGAATATAGAAAAGAGCATCAAGAAGAAGACATTGAAGAAAAAATAGAAGAATTAAGAAAACAAAAAGAAAATAAACAAAAACCATCAAGCTCAGGGGTTATTGTAAAAGGAATAGACAATTGCTTAGTCAAACTTTCAAAATGTTGTAACCCACTACCTGGAGATGAAATAATAGGATACATTACAAAAGGAAGAGGAGTATCAGTACATAGAAAAGACTGCGTAAATGTAAAAGACTTATTATCTGAAGAAAATAGAATAATAGATGTAAAATGGTATGAAGAAGCTAAAGAAAACTATAATGTAACAATAGAAGCATTAGCAAATGACAGAAAAGGATTATTGGTAGATATTTTAAATAGTATAAAAGAAACAAAAGCAAATCTTATGGGAGTTAGCACAAAAACAACTAAAGAAAGAATAGCTATTATGGACATAAATATTGAAGTTGAAAACATTGAAGAACTAAATAAAGTAATTAGAAACATAAAAAAAGTTGACAGTGTCTATGAGGTAAGGAGATAAAGTTATGATTTTAAAAGAACTAAAGATAGATACATGGATAGGTGATCCAACAAATTGTTATGTAATATTTGATGAAGAAAGTAAAGAAATAATGTGTATAGACCCAGCTGGAGATGTAGACAAAATAGAAAATTTAATTAAGAATGTATTTAAAGGAAAACTAAAATATATTTATCTAACACATTGTCATGGAGACCACATAGCAGGAGTAAACGAATTAAAAAGGCGTTGTGGTGGAAAAATTTTAATACATAGAATTGATAGCGAAGGGCTAAACAATGTAGATATAAATTTATCAGAATATATAGGATTACCTGAAATAGAACTAGAAGCGGATTCAAGAGTAGATGATAATGATTTAATACATTTAGGTGAACTAGAATTTAGAGTAATACACACACCAGGACACACAGCAGGAAGTACATCACTTTACTGTGAAAAGGAAAAATGTTTATTTTCAGGTGATACAATTTTTGCTGGAACATGGGGAAGAACAGATTTACCAACATCAAGTAGAGAAGACATAATGAATTCAATAGTTAACAAAATTTTAGTTTTACCAGATGATACTTTTATTTATCCAGGACATGGAAAAGCTACAATGCTTAAAGATGAAAAGCCAATTTATCTTGAATTAAAGCCTAAAATGTGGTAAAATATATAAAAAATCGGGATTGGGGGACGGGTCTTCAATCCCTAAAAATTAAAGAGAGGAAGCAAATATGAGCAAAACAGAACCAAGAACATTAGCAGGATTTATGGAGCTAATGCCAAATGAACAAATATTATTTGAACAAATAAAACAAAAAATAGAAAAAACATATCAAAAATTTGGATTTTTACCACTAGACACACCAATACTAGAACTATCAGAAGTATTATTAGCAAAAGCTGGTGGAGAAACAGAAAAACAAATATACAGATTTGAAAAAGGCGATACAGACATCTCTATGAGATTTGATTTAACAGTACCACTTGCAAAATATGTAGCAAAAAATTATGGAAATTTAAGTTTCCCATTTAGAAGATATCAAATTGGAAAAGTATATCGTGGAGAAAGAACACAAAAAGGAAGATTCCGTGAATTTTATCAATGTGACATAGACATAATAGGAGACGGAGAACTAAGCATAATAAATGATGCAGAACTCCCAAGTGTTATATACAATATTTTTAAAGAATTAGGATTTGATAACTTTACAATAAAAATAAATAATAGAAAATTATTTAATGGTTTATTTGAAAGCTTAAATCAAAAAGAAAATGCAGTTGAAATATTAAGAATAATTGACAAAATAGAAAAAATAGGAAAAGAAGCTGTAATAGAAGAATTAGAAAAAATCCAGGTTCAAACAGATTCAATTAATAAAATACTTGAATTTATTGAAATAGAAGGAACAACAGATGAAAAACTACAAAAACTACAAGACTTAAATATTGAAAATGAAGCATTCCAAACAGGATTAGAAGAATTAAAACAAGTTGTTAAATATGTACGATTATTTGGAATTCCAGACAGTAATTTTAAAGTTGATTTAACAATTGCAAGAGGCCTAGATTATTACACAGGAACAGTATATGAAACATTTTTAAATGAATATAGAGAATTGGGAAGTGTATGTTCTGGAGGTAGATATGAAAATCTAGCAGAACATTATACTGACAAAAAATTACCAGGTGTAGGAATATCAATTGGTTTAACAAGATTATTTTATAAACTAAATGAATTAAACTTAATAAAAGCAGATAAAAAATCAGTTGCAGAAGTTTTAATAGTTCCAATGGTTGAAGATATGAAAGTGCCTATAAAACTAGCTAGTAGTTTAAGAAACAATGGAATTAATACAGAAATATTCTTAAATAACAAAAAACTTAAAGCTAAAATGAAATATGCAGATAAACTTGAAATACCTTATGTTATAGTAGTTGGCGAAGATGAAGTAAATACAGGAATTGTAAAAATTAAAAATATGAAAACAGGGGAACAAGTAGAAAGAAATATAGAAGAAATAACAAAAAAAGATTTCTTTGAGTAAAGTTATTTATAACAAAAAAGTAAAAAGGTTATAGTTGCAAAAAAAGTTTGCAACTATAGCCTTTTTACTATATCTAAGTATTTTTAGTATAAAAGAGTGATTTTATTTCCATTTTTTTTAATAAATCCTTCATCTTTCAAAGCCTTAATTTCACGCATCATGGCACTTCTATCAACACTTAAGTAATCTGCTAAATCAGTTAAAGAAAAAGGAAGAGAAAAAGTCTTACTTAAATTTCTAGTAGATAAAATATTAAAATAACCACGAAGTTTTTCTCTAATAGAACGTTTTGTTAAAATTTCAACTCTAGTATTCAAATCCATAACTTTATTTAAGATCAAATTAGAAAAATTTTCAGATAAAGTCTGGTGGAACTTACAATTATTTCTACATTTTTGATGAATATTATTATAGTTAAAAAACAAAACTTCACAACCTTTTTTCGCTTCAACAGAAAGTTCATTATTAGTAGTAACAATATACAAAGCCTCACCAAAAATATCATTTTTAGTAAAATGCTCAATAATAGTTTTATCACCATTCATATCATATCTAACTAAATCCGCTTCACCACTTAAAATAATGCAAATTTGATTTCTCTTTTGTATATATGTTGTTATAGTCTGATTTTTTTTAAAAAATTTTTTCTGAACATTTTTACAAGTAGATACAAAATCCTTTAAAAAATTGTCTGTACTGTTGATAGTCTCCATTATATTCACCTCAATATATCACATAAAGTTAAAATTTATTACTTCATTGATGATTATTATACAATAAAAAAGTTGCAATTGCAACAAAAAATATGTAACAAAAATGTAATAATTATAAAACTATTGAAAACAGCTATATCAAAAAAAAATTTCAAAAATTGTTGTATATGCAACAGAAAAAGAAAAATATTGATATATAATAAACACATAAAAAGTAGAATTTTGGAAAATTTTAAATGACGATAATTAAGCAAAATGAAGTGAAAGGAATGAAAAATGAAAATAATAAAAAGAGATGGAAGAATAGTAGATTATGATAGGCAAAAAATAGAAGTAGCAATAGAAAAAGCCAATAGAGATGTAACAGGAAAAGAAAAAGCAACACAAAAAGAGATAAAAGAGATAATAGATTATATAGAAAGCTTAGGAAAAAGAAGAATTTTAGTTGAAGATGTTCAGGACATAATAGAAGAAAAATTAATGGAAATTGGAAAATACAAACTTGCAAAAGAATATATAGTTTATCGTTACAACAGAGCATTAGTAAGAAAATCAAACACAACAGATGAATCAATTTTAGGATTAATAAGAAATGAAAACAAAGAATTAGCAGAAGAAAATTCAAATAAAAATACAATGCTTGCATCAACTCAAAGAGATTATATAGCAGGAGAAGTTTCAAGAGATTTAACAAATAGACTATTATTACCAGAAAAGATAGTAAAAGCACATCAAGAAGGAATATTACATTTTCATGATGCAGATTATTTTGTTCAACCAATATTTAATTGCTGTTTAATAAATATAGGAGACATGTTAGATAATGGAACAGTAATGAACGGCAAATTAATAGAAAGTCCAAAAAGCTTTCAAGTAGCATGTATAGTAATGACACAAATAATTGCAGCAGTTGCAAGTAATCAATATGGGGGGCAATCAGTTGATATAAAACATTTAGGAAAATATCTAAGAAAAAGTTACAATAAATATAAAAAACAAATCGAAGAAAAATATAAAGGAAAATTATCAGGAAGTACAATAGAAGAATTAGTTGATGCAAGGGTAAGACATGAGCTAGAGTCAGGAGTTCAAACAATTCAATATCAGATAAATACTTTAATGACAACAAACGGACAAACACCATTTGTAACACTATTTTTGCATTTAGAAGAAAATGATCCATACATAAAAGAAAATGCAATGATAATTGAAGAAATTTTAAAACAAAGAATACAAGGAGTAAAAAATGAGACAGGTGTGTATGTAACACCAGCATTTCCAAAACTAGTATATGTTTTAGATGAACACAATTGCTTAAAAGGTGGAAAATATGATTATTTAACAAGATTAGCTGTAAAATGTTCAGCAAAAAGAATGTATCCAGACTACATATCAGCAAAGAAAATGCGTGAAAACTATGAAGGAAATGTATTTAGCCCAATGGGATGCAGAAGCTTTTTATCACCTTGGAAAGATGAAAATGGAAATTACAAATTTGAAGGGAGATTTAATCAAGGTGTAGTAAGCATAAATTTACCACAAATAGCAATAATAGCAGATGGTGATGAAGATAAATTCTGGAAATTATTAGATGAAAGATTAGAATTATGCAAAGAAGCATTAATGTGTAGACATTATGCACTATTAGGAACAACATCAGACATAAGCCCAATTCATTGGCAATATGGAGCAATAGCAAGATTAGAAAAAGGTGAAAAAATAGATAAATTATTATATGGTGGATACTCAACAATGTCACTAGGATATATAGGAATATATGAAATGACAAAATTAATGAAGGGGGTATCACATACAACACCAGAAGGACATGACTTTGCATTAAAAGTTATGAAATATTTACGTGGAGCAACAGACAAATGGAAAAAGGAAACAAATATTGGATTTGCATTATATGGAACACCAGCAGAAAGTTTATGTTACAAATTTGCTCGTCTAGACAAAGAAAAATTTGGAACAATTAAAGATGTGACAGACAAAGGGTACTATACAAATTCATATCATGTTGATGTAAGAGAAAAAATAGATGCATTTGAAAAATTATCATTTGAAAGTGAATTCCAAAAAATATCATCAGGGGGAGCAATATCATATGTTGAAATACCAAATATGCAACACAATATAATTGCTTTAGAAACTGCTGTTAAATTTATTTATGATAATATTCAATATGCGGAATTTAATACAAAATCAGATTACTGCCAAGTATGTGGATTAGATGGTGAAATTATAATAAATGATAATAATGAATGGGAGTGCCCAAATTGCGGAAACAAAGACCATAGCAAGATGAATGTAGTAAGACGTACTTGCGGATATTTGGGTGAAAATTTTTGGAATGCAGGTAAAACTAAAGAAATTAAGCAAAGAGTTTTACATATGTAAATGGAAAGAAGGAGAAAAGAGGGAAAAGGGGACGTTCCTTAAAATCCCTGCAAAGAGGGAATAAGGGACATTCTTTAAAGTTATAATATTTGCCACAAGGAGTGTCCCTTATTCCTGTTTTGCAGGGATTCTAAGGAACGTCCCCTTTTCCCAGAGAAAGTTATGAATTATGCTGATATAAAAAAAGTAGATGTAGCAAATGGTGAGGGAGTAAGAGTATCACTATTTGTAAGTGGATGTAATCATCACTGCAAAGGATGTTTTAACCAATGTGCATGGGACTTTAATTATGGTGATAAATTTACGGAAAAAGAAGAACAAAAAATAATTGAATACATGGACCATGACTATATAGAAGGACTTTCACTTTTGGGTGGAGAACCACTTGAACCTCAAAATCAAGAAGGTTTATTACCATTAGTCAAAGAAGTAAAAGAAAAGTTTCCAGATAAAAATATATGGTGTTATACTGGTTTTGATTTTGAAAAAGATGTTATGGGAAAGATGGCAAAAAGTAGTCAAACAACACGAGAACTATTAAAGTATATTGATGTTGTTGTAGATGGAAAATTCGAAGAAGATAAGAAAGATTTAAAACTTCAGTTTAGAGGGTCTTCAAATCAAAGGATATTAGATGTAAAAGAAAGTTTAAAAAGTGGGAAAGTTGTAAAAGAAGTGAAATATTTGTAAAAGTATTCACTTTTTTTCTTGCAATTTTTAATAATACTCTATATAATAGAAAAAAAGCACAGGGAGGTAAAACATATGATTATAGAATTACCAAGGCAATTTTCTATAGGAGATGAAAGGCAGAAAAATAAAGCATTTATTGAAAATGGAATACTAAAAATTCAAAAAGAAGCATCATATCGGTATGTAATGTATCAACTTACATATCAACTTTATGGAGGAAAGCACATATGTAAATATTGCAACAGAACATTTAAAGACAAAAAAATGACTATGGACCATATGTATCCACAAGACATGGGAGGACCAACAATTACAAATAATTTATTGCCATCATGTCAGGAATGTAATAATAAAAAAACAGATATGACAAGAGAGCAGTATAAAAAATATTTGGAATTAAGAAAAGTTGGAAAACATAAAGCATTTTTAAAAGATTTAAAGACGCATAAAGAGTTTATAAAAAAGTGGTATGAATTCGAGATTCCAGAAGAATGGATTTCTAAAAAAGAAATTTCATCTATTATACTTGAAGTACGGTTAGGGGATTGCACAAAGACAATTCAATATAGAAAGGTAGAAAATTTTTATTTAGAGTATGGGCATATTCCAAAACCAATTATAGTAGATAAAAATGGATTCCTTTTGGATGGATTTTATTCTGTAATATTTGCTAAAAATAATCTAATAACTAGCTTGCCAGCAATTGAATTGGAGAATGTGGAAGTTATAATGTAATAGCCAAATAAAACCTCGATTTTAAATCGGGGTTTTATTACCTTAAATATATTTTTATTTTTCTAAAAATCTATTTAATAATTGCTCTCTACACAAATTTTCAAACTCATCATTTAAAGATTCTAGAACAACATTTTCATTATATTTTCTATCTAAACAATATTTAATAATATAATCACAAAGTTCAGGATTTTTAGAAAGAAGAGGACCATGTAAATATGTTGCAATAACATTATCTTTAAAAAATCCTTCTTCTGAATCACCAAATTTATTACCATTTCCAAACAAAACATTTCCAAAAGAATTAGAAATATCAAAAGTTTGTCCACCATGATTTTCAAAACCAATAACTTTTGTTTTTATGTTTGATTCGCTATAATCTGTATCATTATTTGAACTTCTCAAATTAGCATCTATAACAATATTTCCAATACATCTTTTCTTTCTATCAGGATTAGCAACTGTATAATAATCAAAAACTTCAAGACCAGGAATAATGTTACCCTCAACACCTTTGTAATATTTACCAAATAATTGATAAGCTCCACATATAAGTAAGAAGAATACACCATTATTAACAGCATCTTTTATATTATCTTTATATTGAACTAAATCTTTGGATAAAATACTTTGTTCATTATCAGCACCACCACCGGCAAATACAATATCATAATCATTAAAGTTTGGAGTGGCATCACCAATAGAATATCTATCAATAATTGCTTTGTATCCTCGAGATTCAATTCTATATTTTAAAACTTGGATATTTCCATAATCACCATAAAGCTCTAACATATCAGGGTATAAATATAAGATTTTTATTGATTTTTCCTCGTTGCCTTGTGATTGTGAATCTTCAATATTTTGAGAAATTTCTTTTGTATCAACTTCAGGATTTTTAACTTTAGAAATATCATTTGTATTAGTATCAGTTACATTATTATTTTTACTCATTTTATCAAATTTTTTCAACTCATGTCTAGTAGGTTGCAAAGAAGTATAATTAGCAATAACATATTTTTTAACATCAGTTTTATAAAAAGCCTTAACAGCGTCCTCTAAATTCAAATAAGGTTCAATTTTTTCAGCAGGGAAGCCACTAGTCTTAATTCTAATAGCAATATCATAAGCACGAGTTCCAGAAGTAATAATTCTAGAAACATTATTCAAATTATTAAAATTAATATCCCAAATCCAAGAAACATCAAAACCATCAGCAATATTATCATTTAAAACAAAAAGTAATTCTTTTTGTGAATCATCTTCATTTAAAATACGCAAGCTAACATTACTTCCAGTTGGATTTTTAGCCAAATTAATTATAGTAGGAACACCATGTATCGTAATTTCCTCCAAACGACCATTGTTTAAGGCAAAAGTTGAAAAAGCTTTTTTTACAGTATCATTTGAAATTCCATATAAACTACAAACTGAATATACTGCAGTGTAATTGTAAATTAAATAAATACTATTTCCGTTAATTTTGTAAGTATTACCATCAATATCAAAACATCTATTATTTAAATCAACATTTGTTGCTAATTTGTAAATTTCATTATCACCAAAATTACAATTTGGACATTTGAATTTTCCGACATGTGAATATTGATAATATTCATATTCTAATCTTGTCTTACAGAATGGGCAGAACTTACCTTCGCCAGCTTCTTTTATTTCTTCTGTTGCAAATTTGTACTTATCAACACTAAAATAATATACATTATTATTAGAAGGATTAGCTTGTCCAAGTCTTGCGACATTTGGATCATCATTATTTAAAATTAAATTTCCATTATAAGTTTTTAAAAAGTCATTTATTCTTAAAATTAAAGATTCAACTTCACCATTTCTATCTAATTGATCACGGAAAAAATTTAGAATTACTAAAGTATCTAACCTAAAGTCTTTAAATACAACTGGTATATAGCTTTCGTCAACTTCAAAGACCAAGTAATCAGCCTTGATTTTTCCAGTTAGTGTACAATTTTTTAATATAGTTGAAAGTATACCTGTTTCCATATTGTTTCCCTCAACATTACTTACAACTTTGTTTCCAGCAGTTTTTAAAGTGTAACCTATGCAATTATTTGTCATTGTTTTTCCATTTGTTGCAGATACTGCAATTACAGGACAGTTAACTTTAAAATATTTGAATATTTCTGGATTCCAGTCAAATGCAATTTTTCCTAAAAAGTTTCCACCATGCTTGTGTAATAATTTTAATATAAAATTTAGTATTTTCATTGCTAAAATTATGAAAAAGTTTTTCATTTTTATCATTCCTTTTAATTGTAGATTTATATAATTTAATAGATTATATCATAACAAAATAAAGGCTACAAGAAAAACTTAAAAAATGAATAAAAAAATATATATATTCCAAAAAAGATATTGATAAAATAAAAAATAATAATTTCTTTCTTTTTTGGAAATGATATGGTATAATATTAATATATCTAAAAAAGGAGAAATTAAAATGTTAGGAGAAAAAATAAAATTATATAGAGAAAATAAAAAAATGACACAAAATGAAATTGCAGATATATTAGGAGTAAAACCTGCAACAATATCAAAATATGAAGCAGGAACAATAGAACCCAATATTGAATCATTAAAAAAATTGGCAGAAATATTTGAAGTTTCGGTTGACCAACTATTAAGGGAAAAAGAAGATGAATTCGATATATCAAAAATCAATATATTAGATATATTAAGAGAACAAAAAAATATGAAGTTAAAAGGCAATTTATATCATAATACACAAATAACATTTGCATACAACACAAATCATATTGAAGGAAGCAAACTAACAGAAGATCAGACCAGATATATTTATGAAACAAACACATTATTAGCAGAAAAAGATTCTATTACAAATATAGATGATATACTAGAAACTGCTAATCACTTCAAATTAGTTGATTATATGCTAGATATAGCGGAAAAAAAACTAACCGAAGATATTATAAAAGAATTTCATAAAATTTTAAAAGAAGGAACATCAGATAGCAGAAAAGAATGGTTCACTGTTGGAGATTATAAAAAATTATCAAATGAAGTTGGAGGATTAAAAACTACAGAACCAAAAAATGTTGAAAGAGATATGAAAAAATTATTAGAATGGTATGATTCTTTAAAACAAGTAACAATAAAGGACATAATAGAGTTTCATGCAAGATTTGAAAAAATACATCCATTTCAAGATTGTAATGGAAGAGTGGGTAGAATAATTGCTTTTAAAGAGTGCCTAAAAAATAATATAGTACCATTTATTATTTTAGATAAAGACAAATTATTTTATTATAGGGGACTAAATCAATATCAAAGTAATAAAGAAAAAGGATATTTGATTGACACTTGTTTAAATGCACAAGATCAATATACTGAAATGGTGAAATATTATTTAAAAAGCAAATATATTCCTAGACAAACCACTAAAAATGTGATAACATAAGTAGGAAAAAATAAGAGAAAAAGGGAAAAGTTAAAAACACAAATTTTAAACAGCATTCCCTAAAAAAGGAAGGAAGAGGTTAAATGAAAGAAACATTTTATGTAACAACACCAATATACTATCCAAGCGGAAAATTCCACATAGGAACAGCATACTCAACAGTAGTAGCAGACGCACTAAAAAGATATAACAAATTAAAAGGAAAAGAATGTTTCATGTTAACAGGAACAGATGAACATGGACAAAAAATAGAAACAAAAGCAAAAGAAGCAGGAGAAACACCACAACAATATGTAGACAAAATGGCCAAAATGGCAAAAGAACTATGGGCAAAAATGGATATACAATATGACGACTTTATAAGAACAACAGACGAAAGACATGAAAAAACAGTTCAAAAAATATTTGACAAATTCATGGAACAAGGAGACATCTACAAAGGTGAATACGAAGGCCTTTACTGTATACCATGTGAAACATTTTTTACACAAACACAATTAGTTGATGGAAAATGTCCAGACTGTGGTAGAGAAGTAGTACCAATGAAAGAAGAAGCATATTTCTTCAATATGAAAAAATACGCAGACAGACTTTTAAAATATTATGATGAACATCCAGACTTTATCAAACCAGAATACAGAAAACAAGAAATGATAAACAACTTTATCAAACCAGGACTAGAAGATTTATGTGTAACAAGGACATCATTTGACTGGGGAATAAAAGTTTTAAAAGACCCTAAACATGTAGTATATGTATGGGTAGACGCATTAACAAACTATATCACAGCACTAGGATATATGTCAGATGATGAAACATTATTCAAAAAATTCTGGCCAGCAGATATTCATGTTGTAGGAAAAGATATTGCAAGATTCCACTTAATATATTGGCCTATTTTCTTAATGGCACTAGATTTACCATTACCAAAAACAATATTTGTCCATAACTGGATAACAATGAAAGACGGAAAAATGAGCAAATCAAAAGGAAATGTAATATATCCAGAAGATTTAATAGATAGATACGGACTAGATGCAACAAAATATTTCTTATTAAGAGAAATGCCAACATCACAAGACGGATTATTCTCACCAGAAGAGTTTGTTGAAAGATACAACTTCGATTTATGTAATGATTTAAGCAATTTATTAAACAGAACAGTATCAATGGTCAACAAATATTTTGGTGGACAAGTACCAGAATATAATGGAACACCAAATGAAGTTGATGAGAGTCTAGAAAATGCATGTACAGAGCAAATAGAAAAATTTGAAAAATTATTTGAAAACTTTGAAATTGCAAACTCAATTCAAGAAATTTGGACACTTGTATCAAGAACAAACAAATATATAGATGAAACAATGCCATGGCAACTAGCAAAAGAAGAACAAACAGAAAAACTAAAATCATCAATGTATCATCTAATAGAAAATTTAAGAAAAATAGCAATATTAATAAAACCATTTATGAACGAAACATCTGAAAATATATTAAGACAAATAGGAATTACAGACGAATCTTTAAAAACATGGGAAAGCCTAAAAGAATATGACAAAATAAAAAATACAAAAGTAATAGAAAAAGGTGAACCAATATTCATGAGACTAAATGCGGAAGAAGAAATTGAATATATAAAACAAGTAATGAAAAAATAAAAGAGGAATTTAAATGGGAATATTTCAAAACAAAGACCAATACGAAGGCTATAATATTTATAGCATGAAAAAATATGTTGATAAAAAAAGGATAACATTTATAGTAATAGCAGTTATAGCCGTTATTATAACATTAAGTATGTCAATTTATTATCTAGTTGATACAACAATAAAAGTAAAAAAAATAAAAGAGTTTGAAAGACAAATTATAGAATATAAGCAACAACAGCAAGAAGAAGCAAAACAAAAAGAAATAGAAAAGCAAGCAAAAATACCAAAATTAACAGAACAAGGAAAAGAAAACATAAAAAATATATATCATACAGATAAAAAAGTGGCATATCTAACATTTGATGATGGACCATCAAATAACACACATCAAATACTAGACATATTAAAACAAAACAATATAAAAGCAACATTTTTCGTATTAGGCAGTCAAGTAGAAATATTTCCAGAAACAACAAACAGAATATATAATGAAGGACATTACATAGCAAACCATGGATATTCACATAAATACTCAGAAATATATCAATCACCAGAACAAGTTTTAAATGAATTTAATCAATGCAATCAAATAGTAGCTAAAACAATAAATGTGCCAGAATACAATTCACATTTATTTAGATTTCCAGGAGGTTCAGTAGGTGGTAAATATGCAGAGCTAAAAAAACAGGCAATAACCTTATTAGAACAAAATGACATTTTACATATAGATTGGAACTCATTAACAGGAGATTCAGAAAAAGTAAATCCAACAGAAGAATATTTGATGGATAATTTACAAAAGACAACAGAAGGAAAAAATAGTTTAGTAATTTTAATGCATGATGCACAAGCAAAAAAAATAACAGCAGAAACATTACCAAAAGTAATAGAATATTTACAACAACAAGGATATTCATTTGAAAGTTTTTATGATATTATAAAATAGAAAAATTCAATTAAATATCAAATAAAGTTTAGTAATTGTGGAAGGAGATATAAAATTGCCTAGAAAAAAGAAAGAAATAATAGAAGGAATATCAGATAAACTTGAATATTTAGGGCTAGACTTAGACAAAATACCACAAAACTTAAAAAAATTTGAACCACTAGAATTCAGAGTTTCAAGATTTTATGATGAAAAACAATATAGACAATACAGATACATAGATGTAAAAGACATACAAATATTGCTATCACCAACAAATAGACTAACAGATTTAAATGAAAAATATCAAAAAGCAAGGCCATTGTGTGAATATTTAGACAACAAAAATGAAGAAAACTTAATAAAACATACAACATTTTTAAACATGCTAAGAAATGTAAGCATAGAAGAAATAGAAAATGTTGAAAATGAACAAACAAAGCTAAGTAGAGAAATTCCATTCAAAGTAAAATTCGAAGGAAACTATTTATGGCAAATATATTACTCAGAAAATACAGACAAATATTTTATGATAGTACCAACGGAAGACACAGATTACTCAACATTTTTCTATTTATTAAAAAGACAAATAGAAAACAAAAGAGTAGGAAAGGTATTTGTGCCAGTAAGCAATGTAAAATATTCAAATAAATATTTAAAAAAATCTGAGTTTGAAGATATAGAAAACTATTTATGGTTATTTACAAAAGACTGGCCATTAATATATGAAGTATACGACAAGAAAAATGAAATGACTGTTCAAATTATTGGAGAAACAAATGTATATGAAAAAATAAAAACTACATACAAAATCCAATTAAATAATGAAGCAGAAGCGAGTGAATTCTATAAACTTGTAAAAGCACTATTTATATTACAAACAGAAATACCAAATTATTATAACTTTGAAACAAACATAAACAATGAAGGAAAACTGGAATTCTACTTAGATGACCAAAAAATAGAATACAAACATATGGTAGAATTTATAAGGGAACAATATAAAATAGGATTAAAAAGAAGAAAAGAAGTAAAAAGTAAAATCAGAGCATATAATAAAAGAATAAAAAAATTACAAGAATTAGTAGCAACACAAGAGATTGAATATTTAGCAAAAGAAAAGCAAATATCAACATTCTTAGAGTGCAAAAAATCATTTTTTGGAAAAGTAAAATACTATTTCAAATATAGCAAAAAAAGCAATAAAGGCATAAAAACAGAGGTAGAAGAAGAAATAGTAGAGGAAAATGAACAAACAGAACCAGTACAAACATCTGAGCCACCAAAAAGAGAGAAGAAAAGAATACCAATTAAAAAAATATATACACTAGAAGAATTAATAACAAGCTATAAAGAACTAGAAGAGCTAGAAAATCAATTGAAAAATCTTCTAATGGATATAAATGCTCTAAAACTAAAAACTAAAAACTTAGCTAAAAAAATAGAAAATGCATCAAAATACATTGAAGAAATAGATAGCCATAAAAAAAGCATATTTGAATTCTGGAAATATAGTAATAAGGACGAAATGGATGTCTTACCAGAAGGAGAACAAGAAGAAGTAAATGTAATAAAAAGAATAGAAAAAACATTTAATTATGAAGACGATTTAGAAGAGTTTGGAATAAAATTAGACAAAATCCAAAGAAAAAATTTAACAAAAGAAGATACAGACAGTGTTTATATTGCAACAACAAATCTAGTTGAAGTATTAAACAAAATAAAAACAAACAATATACTTCCAGAAGAAATAGAAAAGAGTTTAAAAGATTTAAAAGCAGAAGCAAAAGAACTAAAATCTTTAGACGAAGAAGAGTATGACATATTTGGAAATGTTATACAAGATACTACAAAAATAAGAAAAATCAACAATAAAAAGCATAGAGAATTACCAAAAGACAAATTTAATATATTGGAAGTAAATAAAAACACTAAACAAATAGGATTTAAATTAGTTTTGCAATCAATAATACAAAATATAACAAAAGCACTAGAAAAAGGTGTAATTCCAGAATCATTGCCTGTATATAAGGCAATTAACGAAAACATTATGAATAATAAAGGGATAAATGTATTTAATATAAATCCAGAAAACGAAATGAAAGAAGCTTCTATGTCATATGGAAATAATATAAATTTATACAAGCTTCACATTAAAGAGGGTACAAAAGGAATAGGATTTACAAATATAATTTTCTATGATAATCAAAATAAAACATTACCAGTTGGAATGGACCTTTCAACTAAAATGATTATTGATACTTCAAAATTACATTTGAAAATGTTAAACCAAAAATCTTTTAATATTATGAGTTTTGATAATGAACAAGACGATTTTTCAGATTTTGAGATTAAAAAGGTTACGGTTTTTGATTATGATATTGTTGATCTAGCAGATTTAGAACAAGAAGATAATGAAAATTAATTTTGTAATTAATTATAACAAAAATGCAAATTTAAAAAAATTTGCATTTTTTATTTGGTTTTACTAGACTTTTAATTAAATATATGTTAATATAATTAAGCAAAAAGCTTACACAATGTAACAAATATTTATGCCGATGTGGCGGAATTGGTAGACGCACACGACTCAAAATCGTGCGGGAAACCATGTGGGTTCGAGTCCCACCATCGGTACCAATCATTTTAGAAATATATTTAACATTTTATATTTATCTGTGTATACTAAATATAGGAAATGAATAACCGCGGTGAATGCGGTTACCACTACATAAAAGTATAACAACACATTCGCAATATTGGCATAGTGGAATGTATTGTTATTTTTATTCCTTTCTACTACTATGTTCATTTCCTATGTCAGCTAGTATAACATAGAATTTGAAATAAAACAATATAAAAGAAACAAATTTTCGCTAAAAAATATAAAAAGAAGTTTTTATATTTATATAAACATTATATGCAAAATTAAGATAATAATTGATCAAAAAATTTATAAATTATTGACTTTTTTATATATTTTGAGTATAATAATCATAGAAAGATGAGATACCACAGAAATGTGGCGTATCGTTCAAAGAATTTTTATAAAGAATACATCTCTAACGATCCAACAGAGATGTGTTTTTTTCGTTGTCTAATTTTCTCATCGTAACAACTAATGCTACAAATAAGGCAATAGCCACAACGGTTACTATTGCAAGTTCAATAAAAAGTATGTATATAAAAAGTAAATAAATTTGTTCTAATAACATATGCATCGCCTCCTTCCACTGTATATAAACCTTTAAAATATAAAAAAACAAAAAGAATATTCGAAAATGAATATTCTTTTTAGTTTTTGGAAATATTTAAAACAAAAGAAAAAATAAAGAAAAAACAAAATGACAAAATTTGACACAAAAATGAGACAAAAAAGCACCGTCCCACATGTCTCAAAGGAGGAAAAACATGATATACACAATAACATTCAATCCGGCACTAGACTATGTAATCAAAATGCAAAACCTTAAAATTGGAAAAATAAATAAAAGCCCAAAAGAATACATCTATCCAGGCGGAAAAGGAATAAATGTATCAATAGTACTAAAAGTACTTGAACAAGAAACAACAGCAATGGGATTTATATCAGGATTTGTAGGTGAAGAAATAGAAAAACAAGTACAAAAATATGGAGTAAAAACAGACTTTATAAAAATAGAAAATGAAAATTCAAGAATAAACATAAAAATATTAGAAGAAACCCAAGAAACAGCGATAAATGCAAAAGGACCTCATATTGAAGAAAAATATCTTGAATTATTATATAAAAAATTGGAAAGAATAGAAGATAAAGATACTTTAGTATTATCAGGAAGTGTACCAAATGGTATATCAAGTAATATATATGAAACAATTTGTCAAAAGCTAAAAAATAAAAATATTAAAATTATAGTAGATTCAACAGGAGAACTATTACTAAAAACATTAAAATATAAACCATATCTAATAAAACCAAATCAACAAGAACTAGAAGAAATTTTTAATACCAAAATAGTAAATAAAGACCAAGCATTAGAATATGCAAAAAAATTACAAGAAAAAGGAGCACAAAACGTAATAATTTCAATGGGAAGTAAAGGAGCAGTACTTTTAGATGAAAACGGATATTCATATAAAATTAACGCATTAAATACAAAAGATGCCATTAATACAGTAGGAGCAGGAGATTCAATGGTTGCAGGTTTTTTGGCAGGGCATGAAATGTTTAATAATTATGAAAAAGCACTTCAAATGGGTGTAGCAGCAGCAACTGCAACAACAAATTCTATCTTTTTAGCAACCAAAGAAAAAATTGAAGAGAATCTTAAAAATTTTAAATAAAAAATATTTATATGTAAACTAAAAATAAGTACAAAAAATTCAAAAATAAATAAATCTTAAATGTGTTAATTTAATTATTTATGAACAAATTTTGTGCTTTTAGAAAGGAATAAAAAGTTATGAAAATTACAGATTTGCTTACAAAAGAAGCAATAGACTTAAATGTAAAAGCAACAAACAAAAAAGATGTAATAGAAAAAGCAGTAGAATTAATGCAATACAATGGAAACATAAATAACAAAGATGAATATTTAAAATTAGTAATGAAAAGAGAAGAAGAAGGCTCAACAGGCGTTGGAGAAGAAATAGCCATACCACATGGAAAAGGAGAAAGTATATCAGAACCAGGACTTGCAGCAATGGTAATACCAGAAGGAGTAGATTTTGATTCATTAGACGGAAAACCAATAAAACTACTATTTTTAATTGCAGCACCAAATAGTAAAGACAATTTACATCTTGAAGTATTAAGTCGTTTATCAGCTTTATTAATGGATGAAAAATTTAGAAAAAAATTATTAAATGCAAAAACAAAAGAAGAATTTCTAAAAATAATAGACGAAGCAGACGAAGAAAAAACACGCAACACAAATAATAGTAAAAACAAGAATAACTCAGAAAAAAACAATAAAACACAAAGCAATGAAACAGAAAAAAATAAAGGATACGAACTACTAGGAATAACAGGATGTCCAACAGGAATAGCACATACTTACATGGCAGCAGAAAGCCTAGAACAAATGGGAAAAGAGCTAGGACACCCAATAAAGGTAGAAACACAAGGTCAATCTGGAGTAAAAAACGAACTTACAGAAGAAGAAATCAGAAATGCAAAAGCAATAATAATAGCAGCAGACGTCAAAGTTGATTTATCAAGATTTGATGGAAAAAGAATAATAAGAGCAGGAGTTTCAGATGGAATTAGAAAACCAAAAGAATTAATAGAAAAAGCCCTAAATGAAGAAAATAAAATACCAATATATCACCATGAAGGAAATAAAAGAGAAAAAGTAGAACTAGACAAGCCAAAAGGAAATATATACAACCACCTAATGAATGGTGTAACTCATATGTTACCATTTGTAGTAGGTGGAGGAATTTTAATAGCAATAGCATTCTTATTAGATGACTACTCAATAGACCCATCAAATTTTGGTATGAATACACCAGTTGCATCCTTTTTCAAAACAGTAGGTGGAATGGCATTTGACTTTATGCTAGTAATACTATCTGGATATATAGCAATGAGTATTGCAGACAGACCAGGATTAGTAGTTGGTTTTGTAGGTGGAGCACTAAGTAAAGTAGGAACAACATTTACATCACTAGGAAATCCAGAAGAAGTATTAGTAAGTTCAGGATTTTTAGGAGCATTGCTAGCAGGTTTCATAGGTGGATATGTAGTACTATTTTTGAAAAAATTATTTAGCTTTATGCCAAAAAGCCTTGAAGGAATAAGAACAATTTTAATTTATCCGGTTGCAGGAGTATTACTAATTGGATTAATAATGTTATTAATAAATCCATTTGTATCTGCAATCAACACAGGATTAAACAATTTCTTATCATCAATGAGTGAAGTAAACAAGGTAATATTAGGAGCAATACTTGCAGGAATGATGTCAGTTGACTTAGGTGGACCTGTTAACAAAGCTGCATATACATTTGGAACAGGAATGTTAGCAGAAGGACATTACGAAATAATGGCAGCAGTTATGATAGGAGGAATGGTAGCACCACTTGCAATAGCGCTTTTAGCAACATTCTTTCCAAAAAAATTACCCAAAAAAGAAAGACAAGCAGGCTTATTAAATTATGTAATGGGACTATCTTTTATATCAGAAGGAGCAATACCATTTGCATCAGCAGATCCAATTCGTGTATTACCAGCATGTATAGTAGGGTCAGCAGTTTCAGGTGCATTATCTATGGCATTTAACTGTACATTAATGGCACCACATGGAGGAATATTTGTATTACCATTAATAGGAAATTGGTTCTGGTATGTTGTAGCACTTGCAATTGGATCAGTTATAGCAATGGGAATTATGGCAGCATTAAAGAAAAATGTTTGGGAAAAATAATCTAAAGAAAGAGGGTAATAAGATGAAAAAAGCAAATATAGTTATAGAAAATGAAACAGGACTTCATGCAAGACCTGCAACAGAACTTGCAAAACTTGCAATGAAATATAAATGTAGCATAAATTTAATTGTAAATGGAAAGTTAATAGATGCCAAGTCACCACTTATGATTATGTCAGCAGGTATTAAATATAAAACTGAATTAGAGATTATATGTGACGGAGAAAATGAAGAAAAGGCATTAGAAGAAGTTAAAAGTTTTTTAGAAAATAATATTGGATAATATATTTAGAAAGAAGGTAATTATATGCTTGTTGGAAAAGGAATTTCAGAAGGAATAGGACTTGGAAAAGTAGTAATTTTAAAAGAAAACGAAATAAAAATAGAAAAGCAAAAAATTAAAGATACCTCAGTAGAAAAACAAAAAACTTATAATGCAATAAAAAAAGTTGAAAGTGAAATAGAAAATTTAATCCAAAACATCTCAGGAACAGAAAAAGAAATAATGCAAGCATATTTAATGATATTACAAGACCCAAGCCTAATAGAAGAAACAATCAAAATAATAGAACAAGAAAAATGTAATAGCTCATATGCCGTAGAATTAGGGCTAAACAAGATAATAAAAACATTTGAAGAAATGGACGATCCATATATGTCTGCAAGAAGTAGAGACATAGAAGATATGAAAAAAAGAATATTATCAAAATTATTGAAATTACAAGAAGTAGATTTATCAAACTTACCACAAAATACCATATTAGTAGCAAAAGAACTAGCAACATCAGACACAGCAAGATTAAATTTAAAAAATGTAGCTGGAATTATCACAGAAATAGGTGGAGTAAATTCACATATGGCAATAATGGCAAGAACACATGAAATTCCAGCAATAGTAGGAATGAAGCATATTTTTGAAAACATAAAAGAAAATGACTATATAGCATTAAATGGAACAACAGGAGAAATATATTTAAATCCAACAGAAACAGAAAAGGAAGAATTAAAACAAAGAAAAGAAAAACAAAAACAAGAAAAACAAGAATTAGAAAAATATAAAAATCAAAAAGCAATAACAAAAGATGGACATCAAGTTGAATTATTGGCAAATATCGGAAGAGAACAAGATATACCAATTATATTAGAAAATACAGCAGAAGGAGTAGGACTATTAAGAAGTGAATTTATATATATGGATGCAAAAGATTTTCCAACAGAAGAAGAACAATTTAAAGTATACAAAAAAATAGCTGATAATTTGGAAAACAAAACAGTAGTAATAAGAACTTTAGATATTGGTGGAGACAAAGATTTAAAATATATGAAACTTCCAAAAGAAGAAAATCCATTTTTAGGGTATAGAGCAATACGAGTCTGCTTAGATAATATAGATTTGTTTAAAGTACAATTAAGAGCAATACTAAGAGCAAGTGCATATGGAGAAATATCAATAATGCTTCCAATGATTTCATCAATTGAAGAATTACGAAAATCAAAAGAAATTATAGAAGAAGTAAAAAAAGATTTAAAAGTAAAAAGTATAAAATATAATGAAAATATAAAAATAGGTATTATGATAGAAATACCATCTTCAGCAATAATGGCAGAAGAATTTGCAAAAGAGTGTGACTTTTTTAGTATAGGAACAAATGACCTAATTCAATATACAATTGCAGTTGAAAGAGGAAATGAAAAAGTAGCAAATTTATATACACATTTTAATCCAGCAGTAATACGTCTAATAAAATCAGCAATAGATGGAGCACATAAAAACGGAATTTTATGTGGTATGTGTGGAGAAGCGGCAGGTGACATTAAATTTATTCCACTTCTAATAGGACTAGGACTTGATGAATTTTCTATGAATGCGAATAAAATTTTAAAAGCAAGAAAATTAATAACAAGTTTAGATTATAGTAAGTGTAAAATATTAGCAGAGGAAATATTAAAGTTAGTTTCTACTCAAGAAGTAAAAGAAAAATTAGAAAACTTTTTAGATAAATAATAGAATTCATAAGCTCAAAATTAAAGCATATATTTTAATAAAAATATTTAAGGTGGTGAGCTTGTGAAAAATACATACACAATAGCACTAGCAGGAAATCCTAATGTTGGAAAATCAACAATATTTAATAATCTAACCGGAATGCACCAACACACAGGAAATTGGACAGGAAAAACGGTAGCAAATGCGACAGGAAAGGCAATAATTAAAGGAATAGAATTCACTTTTGTAGATATTCCTGGTACATATTCAATAATGTCAAACTCAGAAGAAGAAGAAATTGCAAGAGATTATATATGTTTTGGAAATCCAGATGCAACAATAATTGTAGTTGACAGCACATGTTTGGAAAGAAATTTAAATTTAGTATTTCAGATTATGGAAATAACAGATAATATAATAGTTTGTGTAAATTTATTAGATGAAGCGGAAAAGAAAAAAATAAAAGTAAATTTAAAAAAGTTAGAAGAATTATTAGGAGTGCCTGTTGTTGGAACTATTGCAAGGGATAAAAATACATTAGAAAATTTAAAAGATACAATATATAAAGTTTGTGAAGGTGAAATAAAACCATGTGCAAAAGAAGTTAGATATATGCCAGAAATAGAACAAAATATAAC
>OGQQ01000603.1_pt1 | contig 34049 bp, 32 predicted proteins | sample 1553281 | NCBI WGS metagenome assembly OGQQ01 (sample SAMEA2579937, study PRJEB22360) | human gut metagenome | biome: human gut; feature: human-associated habitat; material: faeces | place: Denmark | collected 2008/2010 | reverse complement strand
CCGCGCCAAGACTCGCGGGCGAGTCTTGAATTTTTGAAATGAGAAGAATCTCCCTGTGCGGATTTCCGGCGGGGAGGTTCTTTTTTTCGCCGCGCGTTTTAAGAAATTCTTCAAGATTAACAGGTGAAAATTGTGATAAGATAGAAACAGATTTAAAATTAGATGGTGGGGCGTACAAATGACAAAAAAGAAATATACGAATCATAAGAACTATACAGGCAAAGGTTCTTCAAGTAAAGGTTCTGCAAGCAGAAAAAGCGGCAAAAACAGCACAAAGAAGCACAGCAGGACAAGCAGGGAGAAGAAGGTGCTGTATATCAAAGTGGGGCTTATCGTGCTCGCGGTTCTGACAGTGGTATTGATTTTGTATTCCTGTGTGCTGAAAAAGGGCAGAGAGAACACGGGAATCCGGGTGGATGCGTCCGAACCGGAAATTGACGTGCAGCTTCTGGATATCAACGAGTATTCCAGACCGGGCACGGAGTCGGATGGGATTACAGGCATTGTCATCCATTATACGGCGAACCCGGGTTCCACAGCGCAGCAGAACCGGGATTATTTCAACGGACTCAAAGACAGTCATGAGACTTCTGTGAGCAGCAATTTTGTCATCGGGCTGGAGGGCGAAATCATACAGTGCGTTCCCACCTGGGAGGTCGCCTATGCGTCCAACGAGAGGAACAACGATACTGTATCTATTGAGTGCTGCCATCCCGATGAATCGGGGGAATTTACAGAGGAGACTTACCGCTCCATGGTACAGCTGACAGCCTGGCTCTGCGTGAAATTCGACCTCACAGAAAATGATGTCATCCGCCACTACGACGTGACGGGTAAGAACTGCCCCAAATATTTCGTGGAAAATGAGAAGGCATGGGAATTGTTCAAGGGAGACGTCAGGGCGGCAATGGAGAGGTCAAAAGAGGAAGATTAGCCGCCCCTGCAGAAGTGATGAGCGGAAAAATCGGGGTATAATGCCAAAGTGCGGAGAATCGTGAATAACAGAGAATCGTGAATATTTCTTGCCATCAAATAAGAAAGTTGTTATAATAGGCTCGGTTATGCGATTACACGATTATGGGATTATGCGGCAGCGGTATCTGTGAAGGACGGCAGGCTCAGGCTTGCTTAAGTATCATGTGACAGATGCTTCTGTCGGGAAAAGGAATGTAAAAGATGAACGATTTGGAAATGTACCGGGAGCAGCTCGCGCTGTGTGACGACAAGATTATCGATGCTCTCGTGGAGAGAAACGCAGTCATTGAGAAGATTATGGCATATAAAGAAAAATATGGTATGCCGGTCCTGCAGCCCGCGCAGGAGGCAAAGCAGGAGAAGAGGCTCAAGGAAAAGCTGGAGGGAAACAAGTACCGGGAAGAAATACTGGATGTCTTTCAGAGGATTGTGCGCAACAGCAAGAGAATCCAGGCGAGAACGCTTTTCTCCTATAATATTGTATTGATTGGATTCATGGGAGCGGGGAAGTCCACGGTATCCGACTACTTAAGCACCATGTTCGATATGCGCCTTGTGGAGATGGACCAGGTCATAGAGGCAAGGGAGGAGATGAGTATCTCCGATATTTTCGCCACTTACGGGGAAGAATATTTCCGCAGCAAGGAGACAGAGCTTTTAAGGGAACTGCAGTCTGAGAGCAAGTGCATCATTTCCTGCGGAGGGGGCGCTGCCCTGCGCGAAGAAAATGTAAAAGAGATGAAGAAGAACGGACGGGTCGTTCTCCTCACAGCGAGCCCACAGACGGTATATGAGCGCGTGAAGGACAGCAAAGACCGCCCAATCTTAAACGGAAACAAAAGTGTGGAGTTTATCGCGGATATGATGGAGAAGCGCCGCGAGAAATACGAGGCGGCAGCGGATGTGGTCGTGCAGACGGACCATAAGACCGTGCTTCAGGTCTGCGAGGAACTGATTACAAGATTGATAGAATTGGATGGAAAATAATGTTTGAACGCTTTTTTCCGGATGACTATGTGAAGTCCACTTATGTCATCCCCTTTGAAAAACTGTATGAAGAGGGTATCCGCGGCGTCATCTTTGATATCGACAATACGCTGGTCCCCCATGGGGCGCCGGCTGACAAACGCGCGGAGGAACTGTTTGCCAGGCTTAAGAGGATAGGAATTTCCTCGTGCCTGCTGTCCAACAATCAGGAACCCCGTGTGAAAATGTTTAATAAAAATATCAATACCAATTATATTTTCAACGCACATAAGCCTTCTGTGAAGAACTATGAAAAAGCGATGAAAATCATGGGGACGGATAAGTCCAGCACCCTGTTTGTCGGAGACCAGCTGTTTACCGATGTCTGGGGCGCGAAACGCACCGGCATACGCAATATTTTGGTGCAGCCGATTCATCCGAAAGAAGAAATCCAGATAGTCCTGAAACGATATCTGGAGAAGATAGTCCTGCATTTTTATAAAAAGAAGCAGACAAGATGAGGAAAGCAGGCGTTTCACAGCAAAAAAGGGTTGAAAAAACCTGGAAATTATTATAGAATTTAAAGAGTTGATATAAGGAAAGCGCATAGACTGTGCGATTGAAGGAGGATTACGAATGATTGCAGCAGGAGAATTTAAAAATGGCGTGACCGTTGAGATTGACGGCAACATTTATCAGATTTTGGAATTCCAGCATGTAAAGCCTGGCAAGGGCGCAGCGTTTGTTAGAACAAAATTGAAAAATATCATCAGTGGGGGCGTAGTGGAGAAGACATTCAGACCGACCGAGAAATTCCCGAAGGCCCACATCGACAGAAAAGATATGCAGTATCTGTACAATGACGGTGACCTGTACAACTTCATGGATGTAGAGACATACGACCAGATTGCCCTCAACTCTGAAGTAGTAGGGGATGCACTGAAGTTTGTAAAAGAGAACGAGACAGTAAAAATCTGTTCTCACAATGGCAATGTATTCTCTGTAGAGCCGCCGCTCTTTGTAGAACTGGCAATCACAGAGACAGAGCCGGGATTCAAGGGAGATACCGCGCAGGGTGCTACGAAGCCTGCTGTAGTTGAAACAGGGGCGACAGTAATGGTACCGCTGTTCTGCGAGACCGGAGATGTCCTGAAGATTGATACCCGTACAGGGGAGTATCTGTCCAGAGTATAATTGTGCGCTAGATTTGTGCGAGAGTTTTGAATTGACAGAAGACGAAACTTCGGACAGAACGAAAGAAATAAAAATGTGTATGAAGAAAGAGCAGCGTTTAGCATAGGCGAGAACTATGGACGCTGCTTTTCTTGTTTCATGTCGCTAAAGCGACTGCGCTTTGGTGCGGGCGTGCGCAACAATATTTTGCGGCGGCAGGGATTGCGTTTTCGAGCCTTTTCTTATATAATCAGACTTACCCGATAATATCAAATCATACCGGTATCGCCGGAGATAGTTCTCTCGTTTCGATATATGGCGGATGCCGGTTCATGGTACGTTTCGTACCGGCTTTCTCAGAAAAAGATGGACGCGCAGTTAGAAAGGAGCAGTATGAGATATCAGGAATTTGTGCGCGTGGTAGAAAGAGAATTGAATAAAAAGCTGAGAGGAGGAGTGCATGCCGCAGTCTATAAAGCGGTCAAAAATAACGGAAAAGAAAAGCAGGGTATTTTGATTGAGTCGCCGGGAATCCACATTTCCCCGACCATTTATCTGGATGAATTCTATGGAGATTACGAAGCAGGAAAAGACTTAGGGGAAATCGTGGAGGAAGTGCTGTCCTTCTATGATGAAGTCCGCTGTGAGTCTCCCTGGGATTTTGGAGCTTTGGAGGATTATGGAAATATTTGCAAGAAAATGTGCTTTAAGCTCATCAATACGGAAAAGAACCGCGCAATGCTAAAAGTAATGCCTCATATTGATATTTTGGACTTGTCGATTGTATTTTATGTAGTTCTGGAGATGACAGAGAGCGGCAGTGCGACGATGCCGGTGTATAACAGTCACCTGGCGAGGTGGGGCGTGAGCACCCATCAGATATGGAAGGACGCCAGGAAGAACGCAATGGGACTGCTTCCCGCCCAGTTTTTTACCATGAGCAGTGTGTTGGAAAATGGTGGAGAAGAGGAACAGGAAGAAAAAGATTGTTTTGAAGAAAATTTCACGAGAAGAAATGGGAAAGGGGCAGAGACGGACCTTTTCGCGGACCCGCTGTCAGGCAGAGATACCATGTATGTGCTCTCCAACCCTGTGCGCAGTCTGGGAGCGGCATGTATCCTCTATCCGAAAGTGTTGAATATGATTGGCGGGATACTCGGTGAAGATTACTATATCCTGCCGAGCAGTATACACGAAGTCGTCATTGTCCCGAAATCCAGAGGGCTGGAGCCGGGTGAGATGAATGAGATGGTGAGCAGGATAAATGAGACCCAGGTGATGGAGGAAGAGGTTCTGAGTAATCATGCATATTTTTATGCATGCAGAGAAAAAAAGCTGACAGGTTGCTCTTTACAATCCGCTGGAATTATGCTAGGATAATTAAGGTTCCTTTGTTGGGAAGGTGATTTCCGCACAAGGTTCCGCAAATTATACGTCTGTAGCTCAGGGGATAGAGCAATGCCCTCCGGAGGCATGTGCGGCGGTTCGATTCCGCCCAGACGTGTATTTTTTATGCCTGTTTGTATGAAAAGACATGTCCGGTTTTACGCGCAGGATAAGGAGCCGCACATGTGTCTTTGGAGAAAGATAAACCATTTACGAAAAAGGGGTGGGCGAAAATGGGAGGATACAGAGAAGCGTTTAAAAAAGCGTTCCCTTATACGATACCGGTGCTGACAGGATATCTGTTCATCGGAATCGCGTTCGGGGTGATGTACGCGGAAAAGGGGTATTCCGCACTTTGGGCGGTGCTCATGAGTGTGATGGTGTACGCGGGTTCAGGACAGTATCTGGCGGTCAATTTTTTCGCGCCGGGCGTTTCCTTCCTCCATGCCGCGTTTATGACGCTGATGGTGAATATACGCCATGTGTTCTACGGTATTTCTCTTCTTGAAAAATTTAACCGCATGGGGAAAAAGCGCTGGTATATGATTTTCGGATTGACGGATGAGACGTATTCTCTTCTGTGCACTGTGAAGGTGCCAAAGGATGTGGAGGAAGAAAAGTTCCTTTTTGCCATCGCGCTTTTGGACCAGAGCTACTGGATTATCGGTTCAGCAATCGGAGGCATTTTAAAGAGTATGCTCCCGTTCAACGCGGAGGGAATCGAATTTGCCATGACAGCTCTGTTTGTGGTGATTTTCATTGAACAGTGGATGGAGAAGAAGAACCGGATACCGGCGGCAATCGGCGTGGCGGCAGCGTTTCTCTGTCTGCAGATATTTGGAAGCGCCAATTTTGTCTTCCCAACGATGGTGCTGTGCATCCTGGTGTTGTTTGCCACGAGAAAGCGCCTGTCAAAGGAGGTGGAGACATGCCGTTAAACGCAGGGACATCCTTCCTTATCATCCTCGTGGTGGCGCTGACGACCTTTGCCACAAGAGTCGTGCCTTTTTTGATATTTCCGAAGGGGAAGAAGATACCCAAGGTCGTGGAATACCTTGGGAAAGTTTTGACTCCCGCGGTCATCGGAATGCTGGTTGTATACTGTTTAAAGGACACGGCGGTCCTTACCGCCCCGCACGGAATACCGGAGGCGCTGGCAGTTCTCACTGTGGCAGTGCTGCACATCTGGAAAAGAAACAACCTGCTCAGTATCGGGGCAGGCACAGTGCTGTATATGATACTGATACAGGTTGTTTGGTAATTATAAAAGATTGATTTTTTTCTTCATGATATAGTGTGTGACGATATACTGCGGTATTGCCGTCACTGTCGCAATCCCCACGCTCATACTGATGATGGCGAAGAAATAGTGCGCCGCTGTCTGCCCCTCCGGGAGCAAGTCTACGCTGGGGTAAAGATTCAAAACCAGCATGACAACTACCGTGATAATCTGTATAACAAAAGAAACGACAAAGTATACAATGATAGCGCCAAGAACCCTGTGACCGGGAAAAAGCTGCCCGATTACGATACAGAAATAAATCATGATGACGGAAAATATGGTGCTGAAAAAGAAAATAATCAGGAGGCACAGTCCGAACATTGAGAGAGGCATTCCCAGCGCCTCTGTGACGTCCGCTGATATATGGGAATATGCTTCTACCACATTTTTGCCTGTCACGAGGAGGATGATTCCGATGGCGGAGGCAAGGATATCTATCGCGCAGAAAATTGCTCCGGATATAATCTTGCTCCATAAAAGCTGTGTGGATGTAGCTGGGAGGGTCCAGGTCAGATATCCTTCGTCTGTAAACAGGTTTTTGTAAAAACGGACGGCAACGATAATCCATGTGCTGAAAGAAATTCCCGCAATCACAAGTGAGAACAGGGAGATGGAAATCCCAAGCGCTGCTCCCAAAGCTTCCGGCGGTGCATCGTAATCAATCTGATTCAGCATAAAACGCCCCATAATACATGCGACCAGAAAGACCAAATGTATGATGAGGATAATCTTATAACCGTATTTCAAATCATATTTAATGAGTTTCCCTAACATTTGAATACCTCCCTGAATAAAGCATCGACTGATTTGCCGCGCTGCGTCCGTATCTCATCGACAGTGGCATTTAAAGCAAGCTGTCCATACTGCAGGAAGAGCACCCTATCCAGGACATTCTCAATGTCAGAGATGAGGTGGGTGGAAATCAGAATCGTAGCATTTTCGTTGTAGTTGGATAAAATTGTGCGGAGAATATAATCTCTCGCCGCAGGGTCCACACCGCCTATGGGTTCATCGAGGACATAAAGCTCGGCATCCCGGCTCATGACGAGGACGAGCTGTACCTTCTCCTTGGTTCCCTTTGAGAGGGCTCTTAAGCGGGAGTGGGTGTCAATCTCCAAATCTTTCAGCATCGCCTGCGCCTTCGGAAGGTTGAAGTTTTCGTAAAAATCTACATAGTATGCAAGCAGGTCATTGACTCTCATGTGGTCATTCAGATAACTGCGCTCCGGGAGATAGGAGACGATTTTTTTGGTCTCCACACCGGGCGATAAACTGTTCACCATGATATGTCCATCAGTGGGAATGAGAAGACCGTTAATCAGTTTGATAAGGGTTGTCTTGCCGCTTCCGTTGGGACCGAGCAGACCGACAATCTGTCCTCTCTCCAGTGTCAGATTCAGATTGGACAGAGCGAAGAAATTACCGTATTTTTTCGTCAGACCCTGGCATTCTAGTATTGGCTTCATTGTCTTTCCTCCCTTAATATTTTCTGTATCAGTTCGAGCGTCTCATCGTCACCAAAGCCCAGTTGGTGCATTTTCTCAAAAAATTCCCGGATATGCTCTCTGGCAAGCTGCATCTTCATATTTTTGAGCATTGCCTCGTCCTCTGTGATAAACCGTCCGCTTGTCCTCTGGGAATACACCAGTCCGCTGCGCTCCAGTTCTGCAAGCGCCTTCTGCATGGTGTTGGGATTGACTGCGGCGTCTAAAGCCAGGTCGCGGACAGAGGGAATCTTGTCCCCGGGCTTGTATATCCCGGCGATGATATCCTGCTGGATGCGCTCCATCAGCTGCAGATAAATTGGGCGGTCATTATCTAATTCCCATGGCATCTAAGTCACCTCGTTTTTCTGTACTTACTATTGTATTATCTATATAGTACAATCATACAATGAAAGGGGGGGGCTGTCAACAATTATTCACATTTTTTTCCTATATATCAAGTGACTTTACGGCTTTTCGGTCAGTCGGAGGCACTGTTTTCCAGGATAAGCTGTTTGAGGTCAGGATTGAAGCTTCCGTTTTTCAGCATCGCGATTTCATACTGATAGGGTGCGTAGGATTTCTTGGAATCTACTTCAGAAGGCACGTAAGGCGTCTCCAAAATCTTTGGCACATGAGTGAAATCCTTGTGGCTCACAATATAGTGGAGGGCATCAAATCCAATCTCCCCAAATCCGATATTCTCATGCCGGTCTTTCGCTGCTCCCGGCGTGTTTTTGCTGTCATTGATATGGAAAACAGCAATCTGGTCTTTGCCCAGAATCCGGTCGAAACGGTCGATGACATCATCGAACTGATGGATGATGTCGTACCCGCTGTCACTTACGTGGCAGGTGTCGAAGCATACCCGGAGTTTCTCGTTATAATGGACTCCATCGTAGATAGCCGCCAGCTCCTCGAAAGTGCGTCCAATCTCAGAGCCCTTTCCCGCCATTGTCTCCAGGGCAACGAAACAGGAGGTATCTTTTGTGAGCACCTCGTTGAGTCCCTTTATAATCTGCTCTGTCCCGGCGTTTACCCCGGCGCCTACGTGGGAGCCCGGATGGAGGATGAGAAGATGGCTTCGGCAGGCAACAGCGCGGTTGATTTCCTTGTCCAGAAACTCCACGGCGAGTTCGAACGTCTCCGGTTTTACTGTGTTTGCCAGATTGATGATATAGGGGGCGTGGACAATGATTTCCTCAATCCCGTTTTCTTCCATATAATCCCAGGCGGGACCGATATTCAGTTCCTCGATGGGTTTTCTCTTGGTATTCTGCGGAGCCCCGGTGTAGAACATGAACGTGTTGGCACCGTAGGAAACCGCTTCTTTGGCAGAGCCAAGCAGCATGTCCCTGCCGGACATTTTAACGTGAGAACCTATTTTCATAAGTAAGTATCCTTTCAAAGTTCGTTGTTTTATGTGCGCGGCGGTACGCGGGGAAAATGAAATCCGCATATGTGCGCGCTTACGCCGGTGCGGGACCAGGCATGGAGCCCGGTACGCTGTGCGCTGCACCGATGTCATGTCCATTATATAGTGATGGGACAAAAATGACAAGAAATCTTGCCGATATAAAACAGACATGTTAGAATAACAAAGTATAGGCGGCGCGCGCAAAATGCTTTGCGGCCGCGGGAAGTTAGAGAGAACGGAGAGTGGACAGACAGTGAAAACATTGTTGGAATGGATAACGATAGAGATGCAGGAGGCGTTTCAGAAGGCGGGGTACGAGGAAAAATTTGCCAAGGTGACCTTATCGAACCGCCCGGATTTATGCGAGTACCAGTGCAACGGCGCGATGGCGGCAGCCAAGACTTATAAAAAAGCGCCGGCGATGATTGCGGGCGATGTGGTGGCGCACTTAAAAGAGAGCCGTTATTTTGAGTCGGCGGAGGCTGTCAATCCCGGCTTTATCAATCTGAAGATAAAGAAAGAGTTTTTGGCGGAATATTTAAATGAGATGGCGCAGGACGACAGGCTGGGTGTTGCATTGTGTGAGAACCCGAAGACTGTCATGATAGATTACGGCGGTCCCAATGTAGCAAAACCGCTCCATGTCGGGCATCTGCGCTCTGCCATCATCGGGGAGAGCATCAAAAGAATCATCTGTTTTAAGGGAAATAAAGTCATCGGGGATATTCACCTGGGTGACTGGGGCTACCAGATGGGGCTCATCATCACAGAGTTAAAGAAAAGGCAGCCAAAGCTTCCTTATTTTGATGAAGCGTTTGAGGGGGAATACCCTGAAGAAGCGCCATTTACAATAGGAGAGCTGGAGGAAATCTACCCCACAGCCAGCGCCTATGCCAAGGAGCATGAGGATTACCGGGAGGAGGCGCTTAAGGCGACCTACCTGCTGCAGAACGGGCACAGAGGTTACCGTGCAATCTGGCGGCATATTATGGATGTGTCAGTGACAGATTTGAAGAAGAATTATAAGAATCTCAATGTGGAATTTGACCTCTGGAAGGGAGAGGCGGATGCGCAGAAATACATTCCTTCCATGGTGGAAATGCTAAAGGATAAGGGATACGCCCACTATGACGAGGGCGCTCTTGTCGTGGATGTGCAGGAGGAAGACGATAAGAAAGAAGTACCGCCGTGTATGATTTTGAAATCCGACGGCGCGGCGCTCTATGATACCACGGATTTGGCGACCCTGGTGGAGCGGGAGGAACTGTATCAGCCTGATGAGGTCATCTATGTGGTGGACAAACGTCAGGAGATGCACTTTGTGCAGGTATTCCGCTGCGCGAAAAAGACGGGCATCGTCAGAGAAGAGACGGGACTGAAATTCCTCGGATTCGGGACCATGAACGGCAAGGACGGCAAGCCGTTTAAGACAAGGGAAGGCGGCGTTATGCGTCTGGAGAATTTGATTCGCGAAATCAACGAGGAGATGTATAAGAAGATAATGGACAACCGCACGGTTTCCGAGGAGGAGGCGAAACGCACCGCGCAGATTGTAGGTCTGGCTGCCATCAAGTACGGGGATTTGTCCAACCAGGCGGGAAAAGATTATATTTTTGATGTGGACAGATTTACCTCTTTCGAGGGAAATACGGGACCTTACATCCTGTATACGATTGTGCGCATCAAGTCCATTTTGAATAAATATACAGAGAGCGGAAAAGCGCTTGATAATCTGTGTATTGGGGCAGCGCACAGTGACTGTGAAAAGGCACTGATGCTCGAAGCGGCTAAATTTAATGAAATCATAGATACAGTCTATGAGGAGACGGCGCCGCACAAGATTTGCGCGTACATCTATGATTTGGCAAATTCTTTTAACAAATTTTATCACGAGACAAAGATATTATCCGAGGAGGATGAGAACCTTAAGGCAGGCTACATCGCGCTTTTGAAGCTGACCAAGGAAATCCTGGAGGCGAGCATTGACCTGCTGGGCTTCGAGGCTCCGGAGAGGATGTAGAGCAAGCCGGAGAGGACGTAAGCCGGAAAGGACATGAGGCAAGATGACAGAAAAGTTATTTTATACAGACAGTCATATGAGAGAATTTACAGCGACGGTGCTGGAATGTAGACAGCGGAAGGATAAGTATGAGATTGTCCTGAATCGGACTGCATTTTTCCCGGAGGGCGGCGGTCAGTACGCGGACACTGGGCTCTTGGAGAATGTGAGAGTCACCGATGTGCGGGAGCGAGACGGCGTGATTTTCCATATAGCGGATTCGCCCCTTGAGGTCGGGCGTGAAGTCCATGGCGAGATTGACTGGGAAGAACGATTTGTGAAAATGCAGCAGCACACGGGGGAGCATATTGTCTCCGGACTGGTTCACGCCAGATTTGGATATCATAATGTAGGGTTTCACCTTGGCAGCGAAGACTGCACCATGGATTTTAACGGAGAAATCACAAAGGATGAGTTAAGAGAGATTGAGTGGGAGGCGAACCGGGCGGTCGTGCGCAATCTGGATGTGGAGGTGTCCTATCCTTCGAAAGATGAATTGGAGAGCCTGTCTTACCGCAGCAAGATTGAGATAGAAGGTCAGGTGCGCATTGTCACCGTCCCGGGCTATGATGTGTGCGCCTGCTGTGCGCCCCATGTCAAAAAGACCGGGGAAATCGGCATGGTGAAGCTGACCAATGTCCAGCGCTACAAAGGCGGTGTCCGCGTGACGATGCTCTGCGGCTTCCGCGCGCTTGCGGATTACGACAGAAAAGAAGCTTCTGCGAAGGCGATATCCGCGCTGTTGTGCGCAAAGGAGGAGACAATTGCGGAGGCGGCGGCACATTTAAAGGAAGAATATGCCAGTGAGAAGGCGAAATGTGCCGGACTGGAGAGACGGCTGCTTACCTATCGGGCAGCGGAAGTTTCGCCGGAGGAGAAGGCAGTGTGTATCTTTGAGGAGGATTTAAACGGAGAGTCTTTACGTATCCTGATGAATCTCGTCCTGGAAACAGACAGACTGTGCTGCGCGGTCTTTACCGGAAATGACAAAGACGGATACCGTTACGTGCTGGGAAGCAGGACTTTGGATATCCGCGACCTGGGAAAAGAGATGAACCGGGAGTTTCGCGGAAAGGGCGGAGGCAAACCGGAGATGGTACAGGGAACGATATGCGCTAAGGCAGATGAGGTAAAAAGGTGGTTTGTGGAGAAAGCGAGGCATATACAATCATGAACCATATATATAGAAAGAAACCGTTTTGGAGTGTGTGCGGACCGTTTTTGATTTTCATGGGAATCGAGATGGCAGTCCAGACGATTGCGGAAATGTTTATCATGATTCCGTATGTATCAGAGATGCTCGCCAAAAATATAAGTGAAAACAGCAGCGCGATTCCCACGGAAGATGTCATGGAAGTGGTGGAGAAGACCGTAGAGGTCATGGTGGCGCATCAGGTAGAAATCGCTGCCGTTTGTGCTTTGTGCACCCTGCCGCTGACGATTTTTCTTTTCCGCAAAGACAGGAAACTGGAGAAGCAGTATGAGGTCGCAGTCAATCGAAAAGCCGGTCTGCTTAAATATCCGTGGCTGGTGCTTTTGGGAGCGGCGTTCAGTGTTGGATTTACCTGCCTCTCCACGATGGCAGAGGCGGCATTTTACAGTGGACAGTATCAGGAAGTACAGGCGATTACCTATGCGGCAGCATTTCCGGTGCAGATTATCTGTCTGGGAATTTTGGCGCCTCTTGCCGAAGAGATGATGTTCAGGGGAGTACTGTTTAAACGTTACCGTGAGAACAACAGTCTTATGCGGGCGGCAGTCTATTCTTCCCTTCTGTTCGCGCTCATCCACAACAATACGATACAAATGATTTATGGATTTGTTACAGGATTGTTTCTTGCATATGTCTGCGAGAAATATGGTTCTGTCAAGGCACCGATTTTCCTGCATATGATGATGAACTGTGTTTCGCTGGTGCTGACAGAGCTGGGAGTATTCAACTGGATGGCAGAGCAGCCAATCAGAATGGCGGGAGCGGCTATCGTAAGCGCGTTTTTCGGCTCTGTCGTGTATGTGGGAATACAGAAGATTGAAGAAAAGCCGGATATGCCGAATGAGAATGACTCTGTCGGAATATAGAACAATATGACCGTTTGACGGAATTCGCATGAGCGCATGAGGCAACATGTCGCTAAAGCGGCTGCGCTCGGCGTACAAAGCAGGCAAGCCCTTTTTGAGTGAGGGGCTTGCCCGTTTTGTTATGTGGTGAATTTGTGAAATATTACAAAAATGTTAAAAAGGTGTTGCAATCTGTAACGTGCTTTATTATAATGCATAGTATGTAATATACTATTTTTCCATATTCCCGTCATTTGTTTCATCAAGTCAGAGAAAAGCGCTCTGAATGGAAATAAGTGGTAAATTCAGTTTTTTTCGTAAAGTATGTTGAAAAACGCTGTTGAATGTTGTATGATGAAACATATATGTGGGGACATAGATAATAATATATAAGGATTGGTGTGGAGAATGAAATTAAAAAAAGTACATAGCGCGCTCCTCGTCAGCGCACTGACATGCTCTATGATAGTGACTCCTGTTTTTGCGGAACCGGAGAGTACGCAGAGCCTTGAGAGTCAGAAGGCAGCGGCAGAGGGAGAATTAAGCGATTTGCAGTCACAGTTGAATACGCTGATTCAGAAAGCAAATGATTTGGAACTTCAGCTTATTTCAAAAGGTCAGGAGATTGCTCAGGCAGAGGAAGATTTGGCGGCTGCGCAGGAAGAAGAACAGCAGCAGTACGATGCCATGAAGCTTCGTATCAAATATATGTATGAATCCGGTGATGGACAGGCGGCGGAGAGAGTGCTGACTTCCGGAAGTATATCGGAACTTTTGACGCAGGCAGAATATGCGGAGAAGGTACATACATACGACCGCGACCAGTTAGAAGAATATGCGGCGACAGTACAGGAAGTTGAGACGCTCCAGGATACGCTGGAGACAGAGATGGCGAATCTGGAAAGTCTGGAAGATGATTACCAGGCTCAGCAGGAAGAATTGAATACAACGATTTCCTCCAAGAGTGCGGAGGTCGCTAATCTGGATTCCATGATTCAGGAAGCGGCACGGAAAGCTGCGGAGGAAGCAGCTGCTAAAGCTGCAGAGGAAGCGGCAGCGCAGGAGGCAGCAAATAATAATGGCGGCGGAGGAAGCGGAACCGCAGATGTTGTTCAGGATACACCGACAGATAACGGCGGCTGGACGGACAATGGAGGCGGAAATTCTACACCACCATCATATGATGCCAGCACCGGAAACGCAATTGTGGACCGTGCGTATGGAAAGCTCGGATGTGCTTACGTATGGGCAGCATGCGGTCCGGATGCATTTGACTGTTCCGGATTTGTAAGCTACTGTCTGACAGGTTCTTATACAAGGCTTGGCACGACGTATACCTTTTTGGGATGGACTCAGGTGAGTGACCCGCAGCCGGGTGATGTATGTGTAAACGCTGACCACTGCGGTATCTATATAGGCGGAGGCCAGATGATTCATGCGGCAACAGAAGGTGTCGGAGTTATCATCGGACCGGTACAGGGCGGCATGATTTATGTGAGATACTAAAGAGAAATTCACATAGAATACAGAAGAAAAAGAAAGAATACACAAAAGAGAAAGCCTCTGTGGTATGAAAATATCACAGAGGCTGTTATTATTGTATTAGGAAACGTTGCTCTTATTCAGTGGGAAGCTTAAGCAGGTATCCCTGCTTTGTTTTATCTGGAAGGAACAATCTCCAGCCAGTAACCGTCCGGGTCAGAGATGAAGTAGATTCCCATCTTCGGATTTTCAAAACAGATACATTCCATTTCTTTGTGCTTCTGGTAAGCGGCATCAAAATCGTCGGTCACAAACGCCAGGTGGATTTCATTATCGCCTAAGTTGTATGGGCGGTCCATGTCACGCAGCCAGGTAAGCTCCAAAAGGTGAGGCGTCTCGCCGTCTCCGAGATAGACCAGCTTAAAACTTCCGTCTTCCGCCTCCTTTTCGCGCGTCACAGTGAGCCCTAGGGCTTTCTCATAAAAATCCAGAGATTTCTGTAAATCATAAACATTCAGATTATTGTGTGCAAATGTAAATTTCATAGTCTGCCTCCGTTCTTATTCTATTTCATATTGGATTTTTCTACAGGATAACACAAATACAGAGAAAAAGGAAGAAGCCGCTAGTTACTGTTCGCAGGTACCTGCGAACAGTAACAGCCGTTAAGACAGGAATCGCGGAAAACCAAAGCTTTTATGCGGAGAAAACCAAAGAAAACCTTGCATTCGGGATTTTTCTGTGATATACTATCAGCGTTGCGAAAAAACACGTATGCGGATGTTTTTGATGGTGCCTAAGACTGTGTTTCTGATTTCTGTGAGGAAGAGGACACAGGACGGTCTCAAAGACGAGATAAGCATACGGAAGTTTAAAAACCAAATGGAGGAAAGAAACATGAGCGTTATTTCAATGAAACAACTGTTGGAAGCTGGTGTACACTTTGGACATCAGACAAGAAGATGGAACCCGAAAATGGCTCCGTACATTTACACAGAGAGAAATGGTATTTATATCATCGACCTGCAGAAATCTGTAGGAATGGTTGATGATGCATATAAAGCTGTTTCTGACATCGCTGCAGAGGGCGGCACAATCCTTTTCGTAGGAACAAAGAAACAGGCGCAGGATGCCATCAAGACAGAGGCAGAGCGCTGCGGAATGTTCTATGTAAACGAGAGATGGCTGGGCGGTATGCTCACAAACTTCAAGACAATCCAGAGCAGAGTTGAGCGTCTGAAAGAAATCGAGAGAATGTCAGAAGACGGCACATTTGATGTACTACCGAAGAAAGAAGTTATCGCACTGCGTAAAGAGTGGGCGAAACTGGAGAAGAACCTCGGCGGTATCAAGGATATGAAGAGAATCCCGGATGCTATCTTTATCGTAGACCCGAAGAAAGAGAGAATCTGCGTTCAGGAAGCACATGCGTTAGGTATTCCGCTGATTGGAATCTGTGATACAAACTGTGACCCGGAAGAACTGGATTATGTCATCCCAGGAAACGACGATGCAATCAGAGCAGTCAAACTGATTGTATCCAAGATGGCAGATGCAGTTATCGAGGCAAACCAGGGCGAGACCGGTGCAGAGGAAATGTATTACGAGGAAGCTGAAGAAGCTGTAGCAGCAGAGACAGAAGAAGCTGAAGAGACTGTAGAAGCTTAATAATTTGAACGGGAATGCTTCAGCCTGACATGACAGGTTGGAGCATTTTTTGGAGAAACTAAGAAATTATTAAATGGAGGAAATAAGAATGGCAATCACAGCAGGAATGGTAAAAGAGTTAAGAGAAATGACAGGCGCAGGCATGATGGACTGTAAGAAAGCTCTTACAGAGACAAACGGCGACATGGATGCAGCAGTAGAGTTCCTGAGAAAGAACGGACAGGCTAAGGCTGAGAAGAAAGCAGGAAGAATCGCTGCAGAAGGTATCGTTAAGGCTGTCGTTAAAGATGACAAGGTAGCTGCAATTGTTGAAGTAAACTCTGAGACAGACTTTGTTGCAAAAAATGAAGAGTTCCAGAGCTTTGTAGAGGAAGTTGTAAATCAGGCTGCAGACTCTAACGCAGCAGATATGGATGCGTTCATGGCAGAGGCATGGGCTTCTGATACTTCCAAGACAGTAAAGGATGCGCTGGTAGAGAAAATCGCGGTAATCGGCGAGAACCTGAACATCAGAAGATTTGAGAAAGTGACAGCAGACAACGGCTGTGTTGTATCCTATATTCACGGCGGCGGACGTATCGGCGTTCTCATCGAGGCAGACACAGATGTTGTAAATGACGACATCAAGGCTTGCTTAAGGAACGTAGCTATGCAGGTAGCAGCGATGTCTCCGAAATATGTATCCCGTGACGAAGTATCCCAGGAATACTTAGACCACGAGAAAGAAATCCTTCTTGCGGCAGCTAAGAAAGAAAACGAAGAGAGCAAGAAGCCGAAGCCGGACAACATCATCGAGAAGATGATTGTCGGACGTCTCAACAAAGAACTGAAAGAAATCTGCCTGTTAGACCAGGTATACGTTCAGGATTCTGACCTGACAGTTGGAAAATACGTAGAAAAAGTTGCAAAAGAGAACAATGGAAACGTAACTGTAAAGAAAATGGTTCGTTTCGAGACAGGCGAAGGTCTGGAGAAGAAAGTAGACGATTTTGCGGCTGAAGTAGCGGCACAGGCTGGAATGTAATGAAACAGATGGGGTTACGTTGACCCAACTGATATAATTATAATTTTATATTGATTTTTAGAAGAGCTTCGGGAAATCTGGAGCTCTTTATTTTACGATGAGATTTGAAAAATAGAGCTTACATGAGTCGAGTAAAGTAGATAGTCTATTCAATGAAAATATTTTAGGTCAAGATTTTAAAGATATTTTTTAGAAAATTAAATGTGATTTTCTCTGGAAATGCAAGCGCTAAAATTGAGTAAAAATTATAGATATTATAGAGTTTGCAGTGCTATAATAAATTCGTTAGATAAAATCTGACAAATTAGGTTGGTATAATTTGGAAAATAGACACTTTTGTGTAAATTGTATGAGACAGTACACTAGGCAGGATTAGGAGGTTGTAGTTTTACATGTCTACAATTATAAATTTCGTAGAGCGAAATATGGAATATATTGGAACGGAATTAATTGTAGGTCTTTTCGTTGTATTTATAAGTTGGTTATTTAGACAAATATATATAAAGCAAAAAGGCACAGTAAAGTTTCTGGAAGTATTTTCATCATATATACCTCAAAAAAATCTTTTGTTAATAACTGATATAATTGATAAAGCAGGTTCTAATAATCATCCAATTTATTTTAAAGGAAGCGTACTGAAAACAGTAATAGAAAATTCTTCAGAAAAAAATGTGTCTGTTAAGCAGGCATGGCTGGTAATTGATGAGGTAAGAGATTTTGAGAAACGCCAACTTATAATATTAGGTCATAAGAAGAATAATCGATTTGTAATATATATTGTAAATAATGGATATACCCATATAAATAATATTAAAATCTCCTTAAAAGGAAACTATGATGTAGAATCAGGTAAAAATTTTCTTCAAGACGAAGAATTAGCGAAGCTGTTATCAACTACGGTGGAGAATATTTATTTTAAAGTTCCAGAGTTAAAATCAGGCGAAATCAAACAAATAGCAGATTTTTTGATAGATGTTAATTTATTACATGAATATTCGAACGGAAGAGACTGGGTATATATATTACAAAAGGTTAGTTATGATTTTTGTGAGGAAAATCTAGATGGACTTCTTGCATCAATTGTTTGGAATCAAAATCGTTTGGAGGTGATTTACTGTCAAGGTGGAGGAAGGGATGTTGAAAAGTACTTTATAGAAATAAACCTAAAAAGTATTTTCCCCAAAAAAATAGAACTGCCAGTTGAATTTGATATACATTCAAATTCTTGTAAACAAATACAAATAGTTACATATGTGAATCAATGTGGCATAATAAAATATCATTTTGAACTAGAGGTGGCAGGAGACAAAAAGATAATTTCAAAACCTAATACAGTTAAAATTGTTGTTCCAATATATGAAACGAGTTATGGATATTTTCATATATTAAGGGAGTGGCTAATTGAGAATGAAATTACTCATTATAAATATAATGATAGTCCGTTGTTGCAGAAAAAAATAGAATATAGAAATTTCATGAGACAAGAAGAGATGAAACAGATATGGATGCATCAAAGTTTATCTTGATAATTAGAGAAATTAGTGTATGTCAAAAAAGATATCAGGCACAAGTAATATTTAAGATTAAAATATAATTATAGCATAATAAAATTGAGAAACTATATGGTTAAAAACTCAAGAATTTTAAGTTAATAAGTAATCCAAATCCGGGCATATTGACAAATTTCCCCTCATAGTATAAACTATATTTAATTTTATCCGGATAAAAAGTGATACAGGGACGTATGTACTTTGCAGGTCATATGTCTCTTTATTTTTGCCGGATAAAGTATCCTCTCTCTATAAGAGCATACCCTCATAAGACATTCCGCTGACCAGGTATGCTCTTATAGAAAGAGATATAAGGAAAATGCACAGAGAGGGGCGATTAAAAATGTACGATGCAGTCAATGGATTTGTGACAGTAGTCAATGACAAGGTCTGGGGATGGGGAATGATTCTTCTCCTTCTTGGGACTCATGTTTTTATGACCATACGGACAGGTGGGATTCAGAGAAAGGTCTTTAAGGGGATTCGTTTATCTGTCTCCAAGGAACCGGATGCGGAAGGAGAGGTATCCCAGTTTGGCGCGCTGACAACAGCTTTGGCGGCGACCATCGGTACGGGAAATATCATCGGAGTCGGCACGGCGATTGCGCTGGGAGGTCCCGGAGCAGTTCTGTGGTGCTGGCTGACTGGTGTTTTCGGGATTGCCACGAAATACAGTGAGTCTTTGATTTCCGTAAAATACCGGGTGAAGTCAAGGGACGGCAGAATGTTAGGCGGGGCGATGTATGCGCTGGAGCGCGGTCTGCATATGAAATGGCTGGGAATCATTTTCGCGGTGTTTGGCGGACTTGCTTCCTTTGGGATTGGATGTGCGACACAGGTCAATGCCATTGCTTCTGTCTGCAATCAAAATCTCGGTATCCCGGAATGGGCAGTGGGTGTGGTTGTAGCGATTCTGGTGGCACTTGTCATATTCGGCGGAATCAAGTCAATTGCCAGAGTATGTGAGAAGCTGGTGCCCTTTATGGCAATCTTCTATGTATTGGGATGTATCATTATATTGTGTTTCAATTATGATTATCTGATTCCGGCGTTGAAGACCATTGTGGAGCTGGCGTTCCAGCCGGGCGCGGCGGCAGGCGGTCTGGTCGGCAGAGGAATCGTGGAGGCGCTCCATTTTGGAGTTGCGCGAGGACTGTTCTCCAACGAATCCGGTATGGGTTCCGCTCCCATCGCGGCGGCAGCGGCACAGACGAGAAATCCGGTACGGCAGGCGCTTGTCTCCAGTACAGGCACTTTCTGGGATACGGTTGTAGTCTGTGCTATGACCGGGCTGGTGTTGGTGACAAGTATCATGAAAAATCCTTCCATTGATATGGGAGCAATCAAAGACGGCGGCGATTTGACAAGTCTTGCCTTCGCACAGATTCCGGTGCTGGGACCTGTCATTCTGGTGCTGGGTATCATCTCCTTCGCCTTTTCCACTGTTTTGGGGTGGGCGTACTACGGAGAGCGCTGTATGGAGTATTTTGCAGGGAAATGGGTGCTTATCCCGTACCGTTTCCTGTATATCCTGGTGGCAGTGATAGCGCCGGTTGTATCTCTGAACCTGATTTGGCTGATTGCAGACACACTCAATGCGCTTATGGCAATTCCGAACCTGATAGCGGTGCTGCTTTTATCGCCGGTTATCGTGGCGGAGACAAAGAAGTATTTGAATCACATAGACGAGAAGGATACGACTCCTGTGCCGTATGAAGATGAGTAGAGGCTGTTGTGCCGGAATGAGCAGGAATAAGCCCTGCTGCGCCGTATCGGGATGAGCAGAAATAAGCCCTGCTGTGCCGTATCAGGCTGCGTAAAGTTACGCGGTAAGATACTGGCAGCAGGGCTTTTGACGGTTAGAGGTGAGGCTACTTCCAGTTTTCTGATAAGAATTTAAGGATATCGATGGCTTTGGGCGGACATCCCTGCAGCGTTTTGGCGAAGCAGGAGGTGCACTGTCCAACGCCGATTTCCCCGGTTTTATCCCGGTATCCTTGCCCGATGGCGATTTTCGGCAGAGATTTTTTTAGGCGACCGCTGTCATCCAGCCTTGCCAGGGCATAGATGAGAGAACCATAGCACGCGCTGCAGGCGTCCGAGGGGGCTGCATAACGGGAAAGGTTTTGTACCCGCCTTGTGGGTGGGAGGCTCTGTTCTCTGGACTGGGGCAGATTGACGTAAATCAGATTGGCATTTTTCAAATCGGTACTTCCCACGCCAAGTTCTTCCGCAAGCGGAATATAGGGAACATCTTCCGGGGAGTATCCCATGGTCTCACAGACAAAGGCATCGCAGAGGACCGGGTCGCGAAAGCCCAGGATACGATTCATTTCTACAGGATTTCCGCCTTCTTCAAAGTCTAAATCCCCACAGATATTATCAACAAGAATAAAATCATTGCGGGCGATGGTGTTTAAATGCGCGATGGGTTTGTGCAGCCCCATAGTGTGGAAACGGCGTTTTTCACTGTTGGGGATGACACCCTTATTATTTTTGAGCGCGCAGGTCACCAAAGTCTGGCAATGCCCCTTTAATACAGGCAGATTTATCATAAAACCGGTCTGCTGCGCCTGGTCGCACAGCTTAATCTTCATGCCTTGGGCGTTATATTCTGTCCAGGAATCTTTCTGCAAATCCACAAAAGGCACATCATATTTCTTCAAAATGGGTCTGTATCCCACCACATCCAGCACATGCTGTGTGCGGTCTCCCACCCAGGAGCCTTCCATAACAGTGACATCAGAAAATCCGTTTTCCCGCAGATATTCCAAAGCGCCCTCCAGGATTTCCGCGTGTGTGGTGGCTCCGGCAGAGGGTGGTGTGGTCGTGACGAGGTTGGGCTTGAGCGCTACTTTCTTTTGTTTATCGCCGATGAGTTCTGTTAAATTGGCGGTCTCAAGGACCTTCTTTGCCATTTCTTTGTAGTCCGGTCCGTGAGCAAGGATAATATCATTCTTTTTCATGGAAGCTCCTTTCTTGTGCGATACAGCGTTGTTTCTATACGATGTGTTAGTTTTTGGGGTTTATGCGGCAGTGGAAGCCGTATTTGCCTTGAGGTAACTTTTTATCTTGAAAAGGAACCAACTGAATAAAGTCAATCCTTTCAATACACTGGAAATGGTGATTGCCCACCAGATTCCGTTGAGTCCCAGAGGCGTGAGGATGAGCAGGAGAGCAAGAGGAATCCGGGCAGCGGTTAAAAGGATTCCCTCCACAGCGGGCGGAATGGTATGTCCCAATCCGTTGAATGCCCCGGCGGTGGTAATCTCCATACACATAAAGAGCTGGGATATGGCGAGGATGCGCAGATAATCTACGCCCATCGGCAAAAGCTCCGGCTCTGTGATAAAGATGCTAAAAATCGGTTCCGGAAAAACAAAGAGTATGAATGTGGTAAAAGCGCCCCACAGAAGGACAACGGTCATGGCGCAGCGATAGCCTTTGCGGACGCGAGTCTGGTTCCCGGCGCCGAAATTCTGTGCCACAAAGGAATTGACAGCAGCCGCGAAACCGTCTGACGTCATCCAAGAGATGGATTCAATCTGCGAGCCCACCTTCTGCACAGCGATGGCGGCATCCCCGAAGCTGGAAATCACGCGGGCAATGACCATGGAAATGCCGGAAAAAATCATACTCTGCACAGCAGTGGGAAAGCCAATCCGCATGAGTTCCCGAATGATTGCCGTATCCGGGCGTTTCAGCAGCCTGACGCGGCAAAATAAAAAGGTGTCCCTAAGGGAAGCGGGAATAAACACAGCGGTGACGACCGCCTGGGCGAAGACCGTGGCGACAGCGGCTCCGGCGACCTTCATTTCCGGAAAAGGACCGATGCCGAAGATGAGCACCGGGTCCAGCAAAATATTGCACACACAGCCGGTGATGAGGGCGACCATGGACACCTTCATGCGGCCCACCGCCTGAAAGATCTTTTCAAAGGCCAGCGAGACCATGTTCACGACCAAAAACAGGAACACGATGGTAGAGTAGGTGATGCCGGCGGCGATCAGCGTCTCGTCCTGCGTAAAGCGGCGCAGAAAGCCGGGCATGATGGCGATGCTGACCGCCATCATCACCACGCCGTGCACAAGGCTGAGCACAAAGCCGTGGGTTGCGGCCGTCTCGGCCTTTTCGCGGTCGCCCGCGCCCAGATACAGCGCGATCATGGCGTTGATACCAATGCCAAAGCCGATGGCAATGGCGTTGGAAAAGTTCTGGATGGGGAACACCAGACTTAACGCGGTCATGGCGTCCTCGCTGATGCGCGCCACAAACAGGCTGTCCACGATGTTGTAGAGGCTGTTCACCAGCATGGAGACCACGTTGGGCAGTGCCATCGAGAGCAGCAGCGGCAGCACCGGCTTCTCCTTCATAAAAGTTTCGTTCATTGAAAAAATTCACCTGCTATCTGTAAAAGTTCAAAGCGTGGAAGGCGCAGCACCGGCCTGCAGCCGGTTTCCGGCGCACAAAAAAGCCACACAATGGCCCTTGTGAGGTCATTGTGTGGCGAAAAGTAGCAATGTTGCTGTAAAAATCCACACGGTTTTTATGATCGCGGCAGCTGTCCGCGATATGCAGCCTGCGCATTTGCGGGCTGCAACTTTAGCAGAATACCACATCCTCAGCGGCGTGTCAAGGGGTTTTGGTGCAAAAGTATGACTTTTGTGATCACTTGACCATTTTTACAGCAGGCGCTACAATAAGGAAAACCGGCTCTGAGGGAGGGCATTGTATATGAAATGGATGATCGCATCAGACCTGCACGGCTCCTATTATTATGCGCAGCAGCTGCAACAGGCCTTTGAACGGGAGCAGGCCGACCGTCTGCTCTTTCTGGGAGACCTGCTCTACCACGGCCCCCGCAACGACCTGCCCCGGGATTACGCCCCCAAGCAGGTCATCCCGCTGCTGAACAGCCTTGCGCCCAAGCTGCTGTGCGTGCGGGGCAACTGCGACGCCGAGGTAGACCAGATGGTGCTCAATTTCCCGGTACTGGCAGATTATGCCGTGCTGCCGGTGGGGCAGCGGCTGGTCTACGTTACCCACGGCCATGTGTTCAACCTGAACCATCTGCCGCCCCTTGCCCCGGGGGACATTCTGCTCCACGGCCACACCCATGTGCCCGCATGGACAAACTTCGGGCAGGGGAACCTTTACCTGAACCCCGGCTCTGTAAGCCTGCCCAAGGAAAGCACCGCCCACAGCTACATGACCTTGGAGGGAAGCACCGCCTGTTGGAAGACCATGGAGGGCGTGTGCTACCACCAGCTGCAGTTGTGATAATGTTGTGATATTCCAGTTTTTCCCGGCAAAAGCTGGAAAATGCCCTTGACGAAATGCCTGAAATGCTGTAAACTAAGTACAACCTTTAAAAATAGAGGGAGCTGTAAGCTTTGTACTGAACGCAGGCGGTGCAAAGTGTAGCAGTAAACCCCATAAGGCATCATAAAAAGACACCGGAGGCTTTGCATCAGCTTCCGGTGTTTTTTTATGCGCCGCCGGGCTATCTTTTGCTGCACGGTTATGCTACAATAGAAAGAAAACGCGAATTGCAGGAGGAATTATGGATTTTTACGGAACCATCGGCCCTGCCTGTGCCGATGTAAAGCTTTTGCAGCAGATGGTGGAAGCCGGCATGACCGGCATCCGCATGAACCTTTCTCATGGCCCACTGGCAGTGCACAAGGACTGGCTGGCGCTGCTGCGCAAAGCCGGGGTCAAAAAGCTGCTCATTGATTTGCAGGGGCCGGAATTGCGCATTGGTCGTCTGCCGCAGCCGCTGTCCCTTACCGCCGGGCAGACCGTACGTCTGGGCGCGCAGGGTATCCACTGCCCTGCCGCGCTGGTGCACAGCGTGCAGCCCGGGCAGACGCTGCTGCTGGATGATGGCAAGCTGCTGGCACGGGTGGACACCGCAGAGCCGGAAGCACTCGTGTGCACCGTAGTGCGGGGCGGGGTGCTACAAAGCCGCAAAAGTCTGGCCGCACCGGGGGCGGATATCCAGATGCCCACCCTGACCGCCGAGGACAAGGAGAACCTTGCCATCGCCGCCAATTGCGGCGTTACGGGGGTCATGCTGCCCTTTGTGCGCGGCGCTGAGGATATCCGCAGTCTGCGGCAGGCGCTGGCAGAGGCCGGTGCACCCGGGCTGAAGATTCTTGCCAAAATTGAAAACCTTGCGGGCGTGCAGGCGCTGCCGGAGTTTTTGCCGCTGGTGGACGAGGTGGTCATTGCCCGGGGCGACCTTGGCAACGCGATGCCCCTGTGGGAGCTGCCCCGCTGCCAGAAACAGCTTTCTGCCGCCTGCCGGGCAGCCGGGGTGCCCTTTATGGTGGTGACCCAGATGCTGGACAGCATGCACACCCGGGCTGTACCCACCCGCGCCGAGGTGAGCGACATCTACAATGCCGTACTGGACGGCGCATCCAGCCTGATGCTCACCGGCGAGACCGCCGCCGGGCAGTATCCGGTGCAGGCCATGGAGTATCTGGTGCGCACCGCCCGCACGGCGATGTAAGAGGAAGAATTATTTTTTATTTGGGCTTCCGAAAAGTCTGCGGACTTTTCGGAAGCCCTTTTTCACGGAAAGGGGGCGTGACCGAGAGATATTTTTCCGCAAAAGGATAGCATCTTTTGTCTGCTTCCTGTATAATACAGGTAAAAACAACTGAAGTCAGAAAGGTTTATCGTTTATGGGCATCGTAGTCATCGGAGCTGTTTTTGTGGATATCAAGGGCTATCCCCTTTCCACCTATATTCCCGGCGGGCGCAACGCCGGACGCATCGAGCAGGTACACGGCGGTGTGAGCCGCAACGTGGTGGAGGATATCGCCAACGTAGAGCTGCGCCCCACCTTTGTGGGTCTGGTGGATGACACCGGCATGGGACAGGACGTCATCGACAAGCTGGCAAGGCACAAGGTCAACACCCGCTTTATCCAGAAAAAGCCGGACGGCATGGGCACATGGCTGGCCATTTTTGACAACGACGGCGATGTGCACGCCGCCATCTCCAAGCGGCCGGACACCACCCCGCTGACCGGCCTTCTGCAAGAACAGGGCGATGCCATTTTTGCAGACTGCGATTCCATTGCGCTGGAACTGGACCTCGAAAAAGAAACGGTAAAGCAGACCCTGCGCTATGCCAAAAAGTACGGCAAAAAGGTGTTTGCCGTGGTCTCCAACATGAGCATTGCCATGGAGCGGCGGGATTTTTTGCAGCAGATCGATTGTTTCGTCTGCAACCAGCAGGAGGCCGGGCTGCTGTTCTCGGACGACTACGACCACCTCTCCCCGGACGAGATGTGCCGGGTGCTCACGGGCAACGTGCGCAGCGCCAACATTCCCAGCATGGTGGTGACCATGGGCGGGCAGGGCGCGGTATATGCCTGTGCAGACGGCAGTTGCGGCATCGTACCCGCCAAAAAGGTGGACGTTATGGACACCACCGGCGCGGGCGACGCCTTCTTTGCGGGCACGGTCATCGGCCTGACCTACGGCAAAACGCTGGCAGAAGCCTGCGAGATCGGCAGCCGTCTTGTTGCTTCGGTCATCTGCATCACCGAGAATGTCTGCCCCCGTTTCCGCCCGCTGGAATTCGGGCTGGATGTTCCGGTAGTGGACTGATCCAACCAAACACACAAAGCAGAATCCCTTTTCGAAACTGGTTTCGGGAAGGGATTTTTGTGATAAAACCATATTGACGCGCCTATGAAATTAGTGTAGAATTTTTGTGAAAATAGGATGTGAGCGAAAAGCGGTCTGCGGCGGGAATTGCGGAATCTTCCGTCCGGGCGGTTTATTGGGGCGCTTTGAATCAAAATAGATGGGGAAATCAGAATGATACAATGTGTGCTGCGCTGGAACAACGAGCGGCTTTACAAAGTCGAGTTGGAAAACGGCAAAAGCTTTACGGTCGGCAGCGGCAAGAACGACACGCTCTTTGTGGAGGAACTGCTGCCCGGCCAACTCAAGTTTACCTATAAAAAGGGCGCGTTATATGCGTCCGGCAAAAAGCTGCGGGACCTTTACACCGAGGCCATCGGGGGAAGTGCGACCCTGCAGCGGATCACCGACGAGCTGCCGCTGACGATCTGCTGGCAGGAGGCGGGAGAAGCTGCCGGGCAGAAATATACGCTGCCCTACCGCGGGGTCGTGACCATCGGCCGGAAGGACGAAAACAACATCGTGCTGGACGAGGGCACCGTCTCCGGCTACCAGATGACGCTGCGGTGCGAGGAGGGCATGGCCTACCTCGAAGACGGCGGCCACAACCGCCAGAGCACCAACGGCACCTACCTGAACGGCCACCGCATCCAAAAGGCAAAGCTCAAGTCCGGCGACATCATCGATCTGCTCCACCTGCGCATCGAGGTGAAAAACTCGGAACTCATCTTCGTGGATGCCGGGCGGCGGCTGCACTTCAATACCTCCGGCGTGGGGCTGGGCACCACCCAGAACAGCCGCAAGCATCTGCGCTACCGGCGCTCGCCGCGCCAGCGAGAGCGGCTGCCCGCAGAGCCGATCGTGCTGCAGCGCCCGCCCACAAAGGCGCGGCTGTTTGAAAAGCGGCGCGGCTTCCTTGCATCGCTGTTGGGCAGCGGTGCCATGGTGGGCGCTTCGCTGGCCATGGGCGCGGCGTCGCCCGCGCTGATCGCCGCCCGCGCGGCCAGCCTCGTTTCGCCCGTGAGCAGTGTCGTCATGGGCAAGAGCGACAACAAGCGCGACTTCAAAAAATATCAGGAATACGAACAGAAACGCCGCGAGAAGTACGGCGCATATATAGAATCTCAACAGGCGGTCATTCAGCAGACGGCCGAAAAGCAGCGCGAGATCCTGACGCGGGAGAACCCCGCCCCGGAGACCTGCACCGAGGGTCTGGCTGACCTGAAGCTCTCGTTGTGGGAGCGCAGCCCCAAAGATGAGGACTTTTTGCAGCTCCGCGTCGGCATGGGCTATGAGCCCCTCTGCGTGCCCATCAAGGAGCCGATGGACAGTTCCGGCATCCAGATGGAGGACGACGATGTGGCCGAACTGGCCAAGGAGATCATCGAGGAGAACCGCATCGTGGACCATGTACCCACCCGCATCGACCTGCGGAAATACCGTGCGTGCGGCTTGATCGGTGACCACCGCCGGGTCGTCTCCCTGCTGAAAAATCTCATCGTAGCTATGACCTATTCCCACTTCTACACCGAAGTGAAGCTGGTGGGCATCTTCGACGAGGACGAAAAAGAACTCTGGCAGGCGCTGCGCTGGCTGCCCCATATCTGGGACGCCGAGGAGCAGACCCGCTACCTTGCCTTTGACGAGAAGAGCGCAAACAGTCTGAGCGACTTGTTCCACGACCTGTTCCGGGGCGAGGGCAAGAGCGACTCGACCCACTACGTCTTCCTTATGGGGTCCTACCGGATGGCCGAGCGGCTCAAGGTCGTGAGCGACATCCTGAACGGCGGGCCGGGCGTAAATGCCTCCATCCTCTTCGCCTACGATCTGGGAAACATCTCCGCCGACGAACAGCTGGGCTATCTGCCGCAGCAGTGCCAGTTCGTCGTGAACCTCGATTTCCCGCCGGAACCCTGCTGCTACGATGTGACCCAGACCGAGAAAAAGGCCCTCTTCACCCCGGACCCGGAGATCAAGGCCGACGCCTTCGACCGCTACTGCCGCACGCTGTCGGCGGTGGAGGTCAGCGGCGGCGCGGCCCATCTGGAAATCCCTTCCGCCATTACGTTCTTACAAGGGATGAACGTGAACACGGTGGAGGAGCTGGACGCATGGGACCGCTGGACGCAGGAGCGGAAGAACATGAGCACCCCCATCGGTGCGATGGCGGGCGGCAAGCCCTTCTACCTCGATGTCGTCAACGACGGCCCGCACGGTCTGGTGGCCGGTACGTCCGGCTCCGGCAAGAGTGAACTGCTGACGACATGGCTGCTCTCGCTGGCGGTGAATTATCATCCCTACGACGTTTCCTTCGTCATCATCGACTACAAGGGCGGCGGTCTGGCCAACACGCTGGAAGGGCTGCCCCACATGGTCGGCAAGATCACGAACATCGGCAACAACATCCAGCGCTCCATGGTCTCGCTGCACAGCGAGCTGCTCCGCCGCCAGAAAATTTTTGCGAAGTGCGGCGTTTCCAAGTTCAGCGATTACAGCAAAGGGTTCCACGCGGGCAAGTTCCGGGAACCGATGCCCCGGCTGCTGATTGTGGCCGACGAGTTCCGTGAACTGCGCAGTCAGGAGCCGGAGTTCATGCAGTCGCTGGTCAGCGCGGCCACCATCGGCCGTTCGCTGGGCATCGATCTGGTGCTGGCCACCCAGAACCCTTCGGGCATCGTGGACGACCAGATCCGCGCCAACACCAACTTCGCCATCTGCCTCAAGGTGCAGAACGCTTCGGCCAGCCGCGATATGCTGGGCACATCGGACGCGGCGCACCTGTCGCAGGCGGGCCGTGCCTACGTCAAGGTCGGCGACAATGACGTGTACGAACAGATTCAGTCCTATTGGTGCGGCGCACCCTATCTGGGGGATCGGAAAGCGACCGCCAGCGTGGGCAATCAGGTCCGCGTGGTGGAGCTGAACGGTGAGCGCATCAAGACCGTTCACGAGGAGCGCACCCGCTTCCAGTCCGATTTGGACGAGCTGGCCGCCGTCTCGAAGTATCTGACCAAGGTGGCGAACGAACACCACCTTGATAAAATGCCTTGTCCGTGGCTGCCGGAGCTGCCCGACGCCATCCCGCTGGACGAGCTGGGCGTGCCCGGCGCCTTCGAGGGCGGGGACTGGCCCGGCGCGCTGCCGTGGCTGCAGATCCCCGTGGGCCGCTACGACCGCCCGGAACTGCAGGAGCAGGGTGTGCTCTGCCTCGACCTCGAAGCCGAGGGCCATTACGGCATCTACGGCTGCGCGGGCAGCGGCAAAACCATGCTGCTCAAGGCGATCCTGTGCAGTCTGGGCCGGTGGTACCGCCCGAAGGACATCTCCATCTACATCATCGACCTTGGCAGCTGGAGCCTGAAGACCATGGAGCAGATGCCCCATGTCGGCGGCGTGGTGCTGAGCAGCGAAGAGGAAAAATTCGACAAGCTGGCCTACATCCTGCGGGAAGAGTTCGCCAAGCGGAAGAAGGCCTTCTCGAAGCACGGCATCAGCTCCCTCAAGGATTACCGCGAGAATGTCTCGGACGACATCCCCGCCGTGGTGCTGGCCATCGACAACATCCAGCCCATCTTTGAACTCTGCCCCGCTTACGAGGAGCTGCTGACCACCATTGCACAGGAAGGTGCCAGCTACGGCATCTACCTGATCTACACGGCCAGCACCCAGACGGGCATCCGCTACAAGATCACCCAGAATACCTCCGGTGCCATCGCCTTTGAGATGAACGACGATACGATGTACGGTCAGCTCGTGGGCGGAAACCGGGCTTCGCACCGGCTGGTGGCCGGGGTCAAGGGCCGCGCCCTCATCAAGAAGACCGGCGGCCCGGTGGTGTTCCAGACCGCGCTTTACGTGCCCGGCGAGAACGAAAAGGAGCGGGTCGCCGCCCTGAAGGAATCGCTGGAGTGGATGGACCGGAGCTGGCACGGTGCCCGCCCGGAGCCTATCCCGGTGATGCCGGAATCGGTGAGCGTGGACGAGACCAGCAGCCTCTACCAGCAGCGGGATCAACTGCCCATCGGCAACAGCACCAAGAGCTTTGCCCCCGTCAGCTTGGACCTTGCGGCCAGCGGCACCGTGCTGCTGACCGGCCCCTCCGGCTGCGGCAAGAGCCGGATGCTGCAGACCGTTGCCAAACTGCTGACCAGCCGGGAGGACAACGAGCTGATCATTCTGGACAGCAGCCGCAGGGGCCTTGCGGAACTGGAACCGCTGGGCCGTTATGTGGACACCCAAGACGCCGAGCTGCTGAGCCGCACGATGCGGAAGTTCATCGAAGAACTGGTCAGCCGCGAAGCGGAGTGCCGCGACGCCGCAACCGATGCGGAACGTCAGGCTCTGCTGACCCAGATGCCGCAGATCTGTGTTCTCATCGACGACCTGAAGGAGATGACCGACTCGGAGGATGAGGCCATGCTCCGGCAGCTGCTCAACGGCATCAAGTTCGCGAAAAAACTGGGGGCCGTCATCCTTGCGGCGGAACGCACCGAGGACGCCAACGCGGGCTCGGCCATGGACCCCATCGTGAGCAAGATGACGGCTTCACCCAATGTGCTGCTGCTGGGCGGCACGGTGCAGTCGGTCACCTTCCACATCTGCGGCGACCTTGGCCCGGAGGAGAAGATCCAATCGCTCGACGAGGGCTACGGCTACCTGCTGGGGCCGGAGCAGACCGAAAAAATCAAACTGGTCGAAGCGTGAGGTGAGCACAGATGAATCATTTGATCGTGACCGTGGGCGACAGCTTTTCGGGCCGGAAGTTCGACCTTGAAGTGCCGAAGGACGTGGAAAGCGAAAAGCTGCTGGACGACATTCTGGAAACGTTGCGCGGCTATGCGCCGGAACTGCAGTGGCGGATCTCGGAGGTCGCCTTGTGGAACCGCCGCCTTGGCCGGATGCTGAAACCCGGCGAAACGCTGGAAGAAGCGGGCGTCTGGAACGGCGATATCCTGTACTTGGCCCAGAAATAACCTTGTTTCACCCTCTTTTTGGGGTTGAAAAATAATCCACCTTTATAAAAAAGAAAGAAGGAATCTATTATGGCAATTCGCGTGGATGCGGATACTCTTCACAGCAAGGCAAATGAGCTGCGTACTCTGCTGAGCAACCACAACGACAACGTGGGCAGAATGCGTACTCTGGTCAACAACCTGAGCGGCGAGTTCACCGGTGCTGCTGCAACTGCTTACATCGAGAAGTTCAACGGCATGGAGTCTACCTTCACTCAGTTCGCTGAGATGATCGAGAACTTTGCCACCAATCTGGACACCGTTGCCAACAGCTTCACCGAGCAGGACAACTCTCTGGCCGGCAGCCTGAAGGGCTAACCCGCGGGGTGCTTGTTCCGCTCAAAGCCAATTTGAGGAACAAGCGCCTCTCCGTGCACCCGACGCCGATGCGGGGGCAGGGACAGGCGCTTGTACGCAAAGCGAGGAGGAATGAACATGGAATTGACGCTCAGGATGCAGGAAATTTATTTTCTGGGCAAACGACTGAACGGCGATCATCTGAATTACAGCTACATTGCGGCCATGCCGGAGATCAGCCAGCGCCGCGCCGTGATCGAGCAGGAATGCGAAGAGGCGCTGGAAAAGTGCGGCGCGGTGGAAGAAAACCTGCTGGGCGAGCTTACGGTCCGCCCGGAGGCTGCGGCCTTTCTGCACCCGCTCTTTTTCGGGGACTATGAGTCCGAGCTGATGCTGGAAAATACTTCGACCCATGATAACATCCACTGGATGTTCCACCGGGAAATGACCGAGGACGGCCCCCGCTGGCTGGCAGCGGAGTGGAACGGCGAGACCGTCCGCTTCACCTCCGACATGGAGCGGGTCGAGGCAAAGCTGCAGCCGCTTCTGCGGCCGGGCAGCGGCGCGGGCACCGAGCTGAGCGATGCGGAGATCACCGACCAGATCTCGGAGGTGCTGCTGCTGAAGAATCTGGACGCGGACGGCGAGCCGCTGGTGATCCTGTACATGATGGTGAACGGCTGCTGGTACGAGCAGACCGAAAATGAGAAAAACCGCCCCGTGCCGCCGGAGGAATTCCGGCAGGAGGCGTGGAATCTGCTGCAAGGAGGGGAAAACGGATGGCATACCGTGATATGAATGGTAAAGTCATGATCGACGAAGCTGCCGCGCAGGCCGATATCCGGCAGGAGCGGCAGGCGGAGCAGATCCTGCGCCGGGCGGCGAATGCGCTGCAGGCGGTGCAGAACGAGTCCAACAGTTTTCAGGGGGAGACGGCTGCGGCCATCGGCGAACGGGCTGAGCAGCTCCGCCGCCAGATCCTGAATCTTATCAGCGACCTCGAAGATACCCAGAACTACACCCAGCGCGTCGTCCGCCGCTACTGGCTGCTGGACCAGAAATGGAAGCAGATCTTCGAGAGTTCGCGGTAAGAGAAGGGGGAGTGTGAGATGGCAAAGATCAAAGTCAATGTGGACACCCTGCGGGACAATGCCAATCAGGTGACCCGGCAGATTCAGGCACTGGAATCCCTGAACAGCCGGTTGGATCAGCTGCTGAACCAGATCGAGGGAAGCTGGACCGGCAACGCCAGCGAGCAGTATCTGGCGACCATGCGCCAGCACAAACAGAAGACACAGGCCATGGTCAAGGTGCTGGAAACCTTCCGGGATTATATGCAGCGGGCGGCGGCGCGGTTCGAAGGCGTCGATCACGACGGTGCGACCCGCATCCGCAACAGTTAATGGGGTGAAGAAATGATCAATTTGGATACCGAACAACTGAAAAGTCTTTTGGCCCAGTTGGAAAGCGCGAACAACCAGATCGACGAAGCCATGGCGTGCCTTCAGCGGGTGACCACCCACAGCAGCTGGGGCTGCGCCGAGCGCAACACGATCAACGAACACATCCTAGAAAACCGCCAGCAGATGCAGCGGGTCCAGCAGGAGAGCGAAAGCTTCCTGACCGCCACCCGCGCCGTGGCCGACGATTTCTGCACCACGGAGAACGATATCTCCAACTGGTTCGCTTCGGTGGACGAGGCTATTGCACGGGTCAATGGCATCCGGGTGGGCAGTATCGCGTCCATTGCGGCGGCTGCAAAAAAAGCGTTCGAAAATATCAAATGGAAAACGACCTGCCCCCATATGGCTCCGCGCATAGGTGTGATCGGGAAGATCGTTTCGTCGAGAGTGTCGGTGAGCCATATGAGTCAGACCAAGCTCAGCGACATGGACCTGTAACCGAATGGAGTGAGGATAGAGAATGAAACAAATTCAGATCACGCCCGCTGAGCTGCGGACTCAGGCGGCGGAGTTGAACTCGCTCCGGGCGGAGTACGAGAGCCTGTTCTCCAACCTGAACAGCGTGCTGAACCGGACGAACGATGCGTGGAGCGAGAACCTCTCCCACAACTTCGTGGGCAAGATCAGCTCCACTCAGAAAAGCTGCTCCAGCATCCTTGAAGCGCTCCAGTGGGGTTCTACCGCCGCCACCAAGAGCGCCGAGAGCTTCGAGACCATCGATAATACGCTGGCCAATGGGCTGAATGGGAATGCGGCTTCGGATGGAGGTTCCAGCGCTGGTGGCAGTAATGGCGGCGGTTTCCGTGGCGGCCGGATCAAAGAGGGCGAAACGGCCCCCGGCAGCAGTGGCGGCGGTTTCCGCGACGAGGAGTCTACTGGCGATACAAAGGCTTCTTGGTGGGACAAGATCAAGGAAAAAGTCAACACTGGCAAGGAGAAAATCTCCACCGGTGTGGCAAATGCTGTGGACTGGACCAAGGGTGCGGTTTCTACAGTCGTCAATGACTATAAGAACAAGGGCGTTTCGTGGAAGATCGTCAAGACGGCAGGGGCTGGGGCTTCCGGGATTGGTGCAGATGGGACGCAATG
>OGQQ01000584.1_pt1 | contig 34744 bp, 28 predicted proteins | sample 1553281 | NCBI WGS metagenome assembly OGQQ01 (sample SAMEA2579937, study PRJEB22360) | human gut metagenome | biome: human gut; feature: human-associated habitat; material: faeces | place: Denmark | collected 2008/2010 | reverse complement strand
TTTTTGGCGCCGGCATGCACAACAGCGTCGACCACGCGCCCGCGCTGCCCGAGGGTTCCGCGCTCGTCTACGGTCATACGCACATCAAGGTCAACGAGGCAAGCGAGGCGCACCCGGGCCTGTGGCTCTTCAACCCCGGCAGCGTGAGCATCCCCAAGGACGGCACGCACGGCTACGGCATCTACGAGGGCGGAGCGTTCCGCCACGTGATCCTGGAGGAGGACTAACCATGGCAGAGCACATGGCTCAGCAAAATGCCGAGGGCTCGCGCGATCTGTCCACGCTGGTCGACGCGTCGGCCGAGCTACAGCATCTGGTGCAGACCATCTGGCGCCTGCGTCAGCCCGATGGCTGTCCGTGGGACCGCGAACAGACGCATCAGAGCATCGGCAAGAACATGATCGAGGAAGCCTACGAGGCGCTTGATTGCATCGAGGCGGACGACGTGGCGCATCTGCGCGAGGAGCTCGGTGACGTGCTCATGCAAGTAGTACTGCATGCGCAGATTGCGGCGGACGCCGGCGAGTTTACGCTGGCCGACGTGGCGCGCGATATCGACGCCAAGCTCATCCGCCGCCACCCACACGTGTTCGGCGATGCGGACGCCGAGAGCTCCGACGAGGTGCTCAAGATTTGGGATGAGGTCAAGCTTGCCGAGAGGGCCGCCAAGGACAAGGCCGTGGCGGCGGGCGAGGCTGCGCCCGAGGGCCTGCTCGACGGCGTGCCCACGCATCTGCCGGCGTTGATGCAGGCGCAGAAGGTGTCGCGCAAGGCGGCTGCCGTGGGCTTTGAGTGGGAGACGGTCCAGGATGTGTGGGACGAGGTTGCCGAGGAGCGTGCCGAGTTTGAGGCCGAGGCCCCTGGCTCGCCCGAGCGCGAAATGGAGTTTGGCGACCTGCTCTTTGCCTTGGTCAACGTCGCGCGCAAGGAGGGCATTGACGCCGAGAGCGCCCTTCGTGCCAGCACGGCAAAGTTCCGCCGTCGCTGGGCTGCGATGGAGCAGATGGTGGCCGATGCTCACGTGGATCTTGCCGAGCTTTCGACCCACGGCCTCAACGACCTGTGGGATGCCGCAAAGGCGGAGGAGTAAGACTGCGGGAACGACGGGCTGACATGCCTCATCGTTCCCGCTATATTTTTCGAAAATCAAGTGTATCCCTCGGCTAACTTAGGGCATAATGCAAAAAGTGCGACATGGCTAACTTACAGAGACGCACCGATGGTGCACGGTCAGCCGGTCGCTTGCATCCACTACGTTTCCAAGTGAGAGGGAGACAACATGAGCGATATTTTGGACGTCTACGGTCGTGAGGTGCTCGACAGCCGCGGCAATCCCACCGTCGAGGTCGAGGTCGTGCTCGAGGACGGCAGCTTTGGCCGCGCAATGGTGCCTTCGGGTGCTTCGACCGGCGCCTTTGAGGCCTGCGAGCTGCGCGATGGCGACAAGGGCCGCTACCTGGGCAAGGGCGTTTCACAGGCCGTCGAGCACGTTAACAACGAGTGCGCTAACGCCGTCGTGGGCCTCGACGCCTTCGACCAGCGCGCCGTCGATGCCGCGCTGATTGCCGCGGACGGTACGCCCAACAAGACCAAGCTCGGCGCCAACGCCATCCTGGGCGTGTCGCTGGCCGTTGCCCGCGCCGCAGCCGAGTCGGCGGGCCTGTCGCTGTACCAGTACCTGGGCGGCGTCAACGCCCATCTGCTGCCCACGCCCATGATGAACATCCTCAACGGCGGCGTGCATGCCGACAATAACGTTGACTTCCAGGAGTTTATGATCATGCCGGTGGGCGCCCCGAGCTTTGCCGAGGGCCTGCGTTGGTGCGCCGAAGTCTACCACACCCTCAAGGGCGTGCTGCACGAGGCCGGCCTGGGCGGCGGCGTGGGCGACGAGGGCGGCTTTGCGCCCAACCTCAAGACCAATGCCGAGCCGTTCGAGTACATCACCAAGGCCGTGGAGAAAGCCGGCTTTAAGCCCGGCGTCGACTTCATGTACGCCATGGACCCGGCCTCGACCGAGTTCTACAACGCCGAGACCGGCATGTACGAGCTCAAGGGCGAGGGTGTTGAGTACACGAGTGCCCAGATGGTCGATTACTGGGAGAAGCTCGTCGACACCTATCCCATCATCTCCATCGAGGACGGCATGGCCGAGGAGGACTGGGACGGCTGGGTCGAGCTTACCCGTCGCATTGGCAACAAGGTGCAGCTGGTGGGCGACGACCTGTTCGTCACCAACACCGAGCGCCTCAAGAAGGGCATCGAGCTGGGTGCCGCCAACGCGATCCTGGTCAAGGTCAACCAGATCGGCACGCTCACCGAGTCGCTCGAGGCCATCGAGACTGCCAAGGAGGCCGGTTACGCTTGCATCGTGAGCCACCGCTCCGGCGAGACCGAGGACTCCACGATCGCCGACTTGGTCGTGGGCGTCAACGCCGGTCAGATTAAGTCGGGCGCCCCGTGCCGCAGCGACCGTATCGCCAAGTACAACCAGCTCATCCGTATCGAGGACGAGCTCGAGGGCAGCGCGCGCTACGCCGGCAAGGCCGCGTTCTACAACATTCGCTAGGCAAACGGCGTGCGCGGGGCGGGGCTGACTCGGATTCGCCTCGCTCCCGCCGGGCGCTGTTGAGCACCATTGGGCGCTGGGCCATATGGCTCAGCGCCTTTTTTATGTCGAGCAAGGGCCGCCGAAGGCGTTGCGCGCGCTCGTGCTATAACTAAAAGACTTAGCGCAAACAAACCTCAACCGCACAAGGCGCACATGGATCAGATTTACGACAACAGGTACTATTCCGCCGGTTCGCGTGAGCCGTCGCCTCGCCGTGCGCGCACGGTGCAGCTCGGCGGGTCCGATTACGCCGGTGCCGACTGCTCCACGCAGCGACCGACAAGTGCCTCACACTCCCGTGCTCAAGTGAATACGTTGACGGACCGCCCGCTACGTTCGGTGCGCCCGGCGCACTCGGAGCATGCTCAGCGTTCCTCGGCTCAAATGCATGAAAAGCCGAGTAGGCCCTCGAACCGTCTTTCGGGCTCGGACTTCATGCATTACGCCAACGATAACGCGGTGGTCAAGGCAATCTACGACTTTACCCACGGTCCCCAGCGGGGGCTGTTTGTTGGCATTGTCGTCGCCCTGGCGCTTGTGAGCCTGTATTTCCCCGTGCGCGACCTGTATGTGGCAAAACGCTCGAGCGACATCTTGGCCAAGCAGGTCGAGATTCGCGAGCAATATAACGACGACCTGCAAAAAAGCGTCGACAAGCTGCTCTCGGAGGAGGGTATCAAGGACGCGGCATCCGAGGACCTGGGCCTGGTGATGCCCGGCGAGAAGAGGATTGAAGTGCAGGGCCTGGACGACGATTCGGATGCCTCGTCGAGCAAAAAGTCCTCAAACGCCAAGAAGGCCAGCGAAGTGGCCAAGGAAATCGAAGAAGTCGGTAAGGACGCGCCGTGGTACATCCAAGCGCTCGACATGCTGTTTGGGTTTAACGGCGTCGAGGGTCAGACGGTCGTGTCCAACGGCAAATAGCGCCCGGAGGGGAGCTCGCAATGACAAATTGCAAACGCTATAAGGTGGCCGCGATCGACCTGGGAACGGTGTCGTCGCGACTGGTGTTGGCCCAGGTCGAGGGCGGGGCAATCGTGGAATCGTCCAAGCATACCGAGATTACCGATCTGGGTGAGGGCGTGGACGCGACGGGCCGCTTTTGCGAGGCGGCCGTTGAGCGCGTGCTCGCTGCGTGCCGCATGTTTGTGGACGAGGCTCGTGCCTTTGGGGCCGCGTGCATCTGCACCACCTGCACGAGCGCCGCGCGTGATGCGTCCAACGCAGCACTGCTGCTGGACGGCCTGCGCGATCTGGGGCTTGAGCCACAGGTGATTCCGGGCGAGGTCGAGGCACGCCTGACGTTTTTTGGCGTGGCGCACGACTTTGCCGGCGAGCGCATCATTGTTGCCGATTCGGGCGGCGGATCCACGGAGCTCGCGACGGGCGTCTATGCGCCGGAGCGTGGCGTCTTTGCGCTAGAAGGGACGCGCTCGCTGGACATTGGCTGCCGCCGCGTGACGGAGCGGTTTTTCTCGACGCTGCCACCCGCACGCGGCGAGCTTGCTGCCGCTGCCGCGTGGGCGGGCGAGCAGTTCGCCGCCTATTTTGAAGGCCTGCCCAGCGACTTTGAGCGCGCCGAGCGTCTGGTCGCGGTGGGTGGCACGGTGACTACGCTGGTGGCTCTGGTCCACGAGCTGGAACCGTACGATTCGAGCTTTGTTCACCTACGCGAGCTGTCGCTGGAGCAGGTCTCGGCCGCTATCGAGCGCATGTCTGTGTTGGACGCGGAAGGCATCGCCGCGCTACCGGGTGTACAGCCCAAACGCGCGGGCGTGATCTTGGCTGGCGCCGTGGTGATCCGCGAACTCATGCGTGCCGGCGGCTACAAGACGCTCACCGTAAGCGAGAACAGCCTGCTCGCCGGTATGGCCGCCACCATCAACGAGACCCTCGACGGCGCGACCCCCACCATCGGCTGGACCCCCACTCTCAGCACCCTTTAACCATCCCACCGCAACTTAGAGCCCCACCGGCGTCTAAAAGAAGCGAGCCCGCATCCCAACGGGACACGGGCTCGTAGGCAATACATGGTAGGGGCGGTGGGACTCGAACCCACAATCCTTGCGGCGAGAGATTTTAAGTCTCCTGCGTATGCCAATTCCGCCACGCCCCCGTGAGACTAGAAGTCTAGCACAAGCCGTCCGTTACGCGTTGACGGCCATCGAGTGTTGGCCCGACTTCTCCAGGAACTCCTGGAACTTGGCTTCGTCGCCCTTGTTCTGGTACTGCAGGGCTAGCAGGTACTCCAAGCGGCAGCGCTTGACCGGGTCGTCGCCGACATCCTCGAGCATGCGCTCCAGCTCGGGAATGTCGTTGTGGCGCTTGAGGATCATCGTGTCGTACATCAGCTGACACTCGTGCGCAACTGCCTCGGCCTGACCGCCCTCAAAGCCCTTGATCTCGTGCAACAGCTCTTTGGACTTTTTGCGGTCCTCCTGGCCAACATAGTAGTTAAAGGCCTTAATCACCAAGTCGACGCGCTGCATCTTGGGGAGGTTGAGTCCCAGCAGTAGGTCGAACATCTCGCTGGCGCGCTCGTGGTCCTCGCGCAGCAGATAGGAGTTCAGACGCAGGTAGTCGCGGTTGTAGCGCGGGTACAGCATGCTGGTGAGTTTGCCGTCGAGCAAACGATCGAACTCGTCCCACTGCTTGGCAGCCATAAGCTGCTGCAGGCGCTTAAACGTGGTGCGTTTTTTGACGCTAAAGAACACCGACACGGCGATGCAGATGATAACGACGGCGGTCCAGAGGGTGCGGGAATCGGGCATATTAGGGTCCTTAGTCGCTCATAAAGCGAGCGGTATGACAACACGTACTAGATGTATTATACGCAGCGCGCAAGCAAACTGGCATAAAAGCTCATCGAGGCCGAGTGCCATCGCTCGCTGCGGTACACTTACCTAAAGTAAACCATGAAGGGAGACATTACCTATGAAGAAGATCGTTTTGGCTTGCGGTGCTGGCGCTGCTACTTCCACGCTCGTTGCCCAGAAGGTCGCTACTCTGCTCGACGCCAACGGTTATGCCGACAAGTACGAGATCGTGCAGTGCGCCATCTCCGAGGCCAAGGATTACTGCGACGAGGGCGCCGACCTGCTGATCGCCACCACCGTTGCCCCCGAGGGCCTCACCTGCCCGTACGTGAGCGGCGTGCCCTTCATGACTGGCATGAACCGCGTCGCTGCCGAGAAGGCCGTTCTCGACGTCATGGCTCAGTAGGCGCTGACTGTATGAATGAGCAGAACGCCAATCCGGTCGAGCTCTTTGGCATGCGCGTTGCCCATGTGGGCATTAACGCCACCGACCCGGCAGACGCCCTGGAGATCGCGGAGCTGTTCTCGACGATGATGGGCCTGCCCGTCATCGAGACCCCGGTTTCGTACTTCAACGATTCGCTGGTCGAGATCATGAAGCAGAACGGTCGTGGCACCAAGGGCCACATCGGCTTTGCCGTTAACGACATCGATGCAGCTGAGAAGTGGTTTGCCGAGCGCGGGCTCGAGGTCAACGAAGAGTCGCGCGCGCTGCTGCCCGACGGTGGTACCAAGCTCGTGTACTTTAAGCGCGAGTTCGCCGGTTTCGCCGTGCACCTGTGCCGCGAGTAGCGCACAAGCTGCTATAGCTAACGAAAAATGGGGTAAGGCGCGTGGCCTTGCCCCATTTTTAATGCCGAGAGGGTGACTGACGGGCTGCCGTAAATCGAAGGTGAATGCTTTTCCGCGAAGTGAACGAGTGAAATCGAACCCCTGAAGCATCGACACTTTTACGTCGCTCTTTCCTGCGGTTTTGTCAGGTTTTTCCTGCGGTTTTGGCGCCAAAAAGTGCGGATGCTTCGGGGGTCCAAAATAGGTCGTTCACTTCGCGGAAAAACATTCACCTTCGATTCGTGAGAGACGCCCCTACCGTGGCAGGCGAATCGTAAAGCGGCTGCCGACACCCTCGACTGAGGTCACGCCAATGACACCGCCATGGCTATCGACGATCCACTTGGCAATGGCGAGTCCCAGACCCGAGCCCTGCGCGCCGGCATCGCGCGCGTTGTCGGCACGGTAGAACCGCTCGAACGCATGAGCTGCGGATTCCTGGTTCATGCCGATGCCCTCGTCCTCAATACTTATGTCGATCGTGCCCATGCCCGCATCGGGCGTTATGCCAAATGTGACGGTCGTTCCCGCGTCCGAGTACTTGGCGGCGTTTTGCACGATCACGCGCAGAGCCTGCTTCACGAGCGCCACGTCGACGGGCGCGTCGCAGCGCGGGTCGCTGACAAGCGCAGCGTCAAAGGCCAGCCGATACGTGTGCTCGGTATCGATCATCTGCGATTCCTCGCATACCTCGCCGACCAGTGCGACCAGGTTGGTATTCGCGCGCCGCAGGACCGTGCGCCCGGCATCGCCGCGTGCCAAAAACAGCAGCTGCTCCACGAGCTCCTGCATGTGTTCGCTTTCGGCCTTGAGGGATGCGATGGATTCCGCCAGCACGTCCGGGTCGTTTTTGCCCCAGCGGTCGAGCATGTTTACGTAGCCCTGAATCACCGCGATGGGCGTGCGCAGCTCGTGGCTTGCATCGTTGACAAAGCGCATCTGCTGCAGCTTGGCCTCTTGCATCTGGCGCAGCAGGCGGTTGAGCGCGACCTCGATGCTCGCCAGGTCGGCGTCGCCGGTGGTGACGCTCGGCGAGTCGACGCTTGCGCGCTCAATGGCCTGCTCCAGTGTTTCCATCTTGCCACCGGCGAGTTGCATGCGGCCGAGTTCATCCACGCGCAGTGCCAAGTCGTTGAGCGGTGCCATGGTACGGCGCACGCGCCGGGCGCCGCCGAGCATGTTGAGCACGCTGATGACCTGCCATCCCACAACGACAAGGTAGAGAGGCCATAGCGTGACGAGGTCCTGCGCGAGGGGGAAGGTCTTGGTAGTACGCGCAAGCTCGACGGTATAGGTGAGCGTTGTCAGGTCCCAGCCGCGCGCGGGCGTCAGCGACATGCCGTGAACGGTGGCGCCGGGAATCCAGCCTGCGGTAAACGCGCTGTCGGGCAGCGTCTGGTTGTATCCATAGACGAGGATCGCCGCCGCAATCACCATCAGCAGCAGATCGAGCCAGACGTAACTCATCAGGCGGCGCCACATATAGCCCCAGTTGATGGCGCGGGCGATGGAGGTGACGCGCTTGGCCTCGGCGTTACGCACGGCAGACATAGCCCACCCCGCGCACGGTTTGGATGATGCGGGCGCCGCCGGCGTCTTCGATCTTGGCGCGCAGGTGCGCGATGTGTACGTCGACGTTGTTGGTGTCGCCCACGTATTCGTAGCCCAGCGCCTCGTGCGCGATGCGCTCACGCGTGAGCACGGTTTCGGCATGTGCCATAAGCAGTGCGAGGACATCGAACTCGCGGGCAGTCAGCACGATGGGCGAGCCGCCGACCGTGACTTCGCGGCGGTTGGGGTCGAGCGCAACCGAGTCAACGGTAAGCGCGGCGGGGGAGGGCGTGGCAGCGGTCTGGGCCGTGTCGGTTGCCGGGGACATTGTGGCGATACCGGCGGCCGTGCCGCTCGATGCGCCAGCCTCGGCGCTGGCGCCGCCAACGCCCGAAGCCGCCCGCACGGCTTCCGAGCGCTTCAGCGCCACGCGGATCCGTGCGAACAGCTCCTCGATCGCAAACGGCTTGGTCAAGTAGTCGTCGGCGCCGGCATCGAGCCCGGCAACCTTGTCCATCACGGCATCGCGCGCGGTGACCATGATCACTGGCACATCCTTGTGCTTGCGGACACGCCGCAGGACCTCCATGCCGTTGAGCTGCGGCAACAGCACATCGAGCAGAATCAAATCATAGTCGCGCCCCAGCGCCAGGTCCACGGCGGTGCGGCCGTCGGCGGCGTGCTCCACCTGGTAGCCCTCGTGCTCCAGTTCGAGCGTCACAAAGCGGGCGATTTTCTCCTCGTCCTCTACGATCAGGATCCGTGCCATGCGTGCCCCCGTCTGCGATTACTTGTCGTCGTTGAGATTTTGCTTGATGTCGTCCGCGGCGTCGGCGGCGTGATTCATAAGGTTGTTGATGCTGCCGGGCACGTCACCGTCGCTGTCGATGCGGTAACGCATGCCAAAGAACAGGCCAATCAGCATCAGCCATATCGTGGCGCCCCAGGCAAACAGCGCGACGATGGGAATCAGGATGGGGATGTTGAGGATGATCGCATCGCGGCGCGTGGCGATAAACTTGGTGTCCAGGCTCAGGCGGAAGAGCTTTTTGAGGTACTCCCACACGCTGTCTATCTTCTTGGAGAAGTCGGTCTTTTCGCTCGACTTTTCGTAGGCGGCCTGCGCGGCGACCATCTCGGCCGAGGGCTCATTGACTGGCGCGGACTCAGTGGCGGCGTGTGCCGACGTGGTCTGGGTCTTGCCCTGCGACTCAAGCCAAATGATGGCATCAAGGACGTTGCCGTCGGCGGCGTCGAGCGCGGCCTTGGCATCGGTGTAGCTCACGTTGCACTTGGTGCGGATGGTTTCAACTTTTTCGAGGTCGTCCATGACCTATCCTTTCGTTCGATGGGCGCGACGCCGGGCGATCTACCCGGGCGCGAGCGTTGCGTTCGGCGGCCTGCGTTGCGCGGTGCCGCCCCGCCCTCGGTCGAACTCTATAGTGCAGGTTATAGATTAAGCGATTCTTGAGCCAAGATTAATGTTGGATGAGTTTTTGGGTGGCAATGGGAAAGGGAGAGGTTTCCTTCTGGGTAGCTAGCAGCGAGGTCTAATACTTTTCCGAGAAGTGAACGAGCTAAATCGGACCCCCGAAGCATCGACACTTTAGAGGTGTCGTTTCCTGCGGTTTCGATGCTGAAATCCTGCGATTTTGCCGACGAAAAATGTGGATGCTTCGGGGGTCCAAAAACAGACGTTCACTTCGCGGAAAGGTATTAGACCTCGATACCGGTGGATGGTGAGCCGATGCAAAACGGCGTTAGACATAGGACAAACAAGGCATGCCGATCATATAGAATCAAAAACACGTTGCAAAAGTCTGAAAATATCCTACAATTGCAGCATGAAGTACTTTAGCAACATAACAGCGATAAGCGAGCTTTCCGAGAGTGAGGGTGTGTTTACCACAGCCCAGGCGGCTCGTATGGACATCTCTCGAGATGCACTGGCACACTCATGCCGCGTGGGACGTCTTGAGCGGATATGCCACGGCGCCTACCGGATGTCGGGCACACAGCGCCGAGACACTGACGAGCTCAACGCTTTTTGGAAGCTCACCAATCCCTCCCTTTGCGCGTGGGAGAGAAAACGCCAGTGGGATGGCATCGCCGTGAGCGGTACGACAGCGGCGAACCTACAGCAAATGGGCGATTTCTATCTGTCCCCCTACAGGATGACCGCGCCCATGCGCATCAATACGAGAAACGAATCCCTTTCTTTTGCAAAGCGCGAGCTCGATGAGCAGGATATCGTTTGGCTCGACGGCCTGCCGGTAACTAAACCCGAGCGCACGCTTGTCGATCTTTGCCTCGATTGCGAAGACCCCTCATTAATTACCGATGCCTATCACGACGCACTGGAGCGTGGGCTCGATATACATCGGCTGAAAGATCTTGTAGAAGAGAACTCTAAAACCGCCAAACGCCGTGAGCTAATGAAGCCTCTGCTAATGGTGCTGAACGACTAACGCGAAACGGAGGACATGGTGAAGTACAAGACGCCTGCCGCATTGGAGATGGCTGTTAGGAATGCCGCAAGGCGGTCGCCGATGGATACTAATCGGGCAATCGCTGGTTTCTACTTTCACCGTCTTTTGTGCCGCGTTTTTAAGGGAGACGACAGCCGCTTCGTGCTCAAGGGCGGCCAAAGTGTCCTAGCGCGAACGCTCGATGCGCGTGTTACAAGAGATATTGACTTGATCGCTCAAGAGGAGAGTCTCGAAGAAGCTATTGCCGATCTGGTGCAGGCGACCTCGATTGACCTAAACGATTTCGTTTCGTTTGTCTTTGATCGCGCGGAGCAAATTAAGGCAGAGGATGAGTATCGATGTGGTACGAAGGTGTGGTTTACTCCCTTTATGGGAACCAAGAAGCTACAACCAATTTCAATTGATTTGGTAGTTGATGAAGTGCGGGGACTTGAGCCTGAAATTCTTGTACCGGTCGATCGTTTGGATATCGAGGGGCTCCCAGTTTGCGACTATCGGGTATGTCGAGTGGAGAGCGCCCTTGCAGACAAATTGCTCGCAATGATGGAACTGCATGACGGTCGAGCATCTTCGCGAATCAAGGACATCGTCGACATCTTGGTGTACGCGAAAACTTGCTCCGTCGATGGGGCAACGCTTGCCGAGAGAGTTGAGAAAGAAGCGGCTGCTCGCAAGATAGCAATGCCGAAAGAGTTCGTAGCGCCTCTTTGGTGGAAGCAAAATGGCTCTGCGCAGTACGCAAAGATGGCGAGGCAGGCGGGAGTGCTTGAGCTCGCGGGGAATATTGCCGGGGCGGAAGAGGTCGTCAATCGGTTATATGCGCCATGCTTTGATCATTCGACGAATGTGTGCAAATGGAATCCTCAAACCATGAGATGGGAGTAGCCCAGATAGCTAAGCCGGCGGCAGGAGTTGTTCCTGCCGCCGGCTTGGGGCGTATCTACTGCTTCTGTTTTACTCGCAGGTCTGGTCGAGTGCCTCGACGACGGCCTTTTTTGCGGCTTCGAGGTTGCGCTGGGCTTGGGCGACAGTGGCCTCGGCTTGTTTCTTTGCCTTTACGACCTCGGCAAAGCGATTGATGGATTCGCTGTACTCGCGCGTGCGCGGGTCAAGCGCCGCCGGAACTTCAATTTCGAACAGATCGGAAGGACGAATAGCGCGCATCCTAGCTGCTTCGGTTAATGCTTGAAGCAGCTGTGCCCCATGGCCTTCGGTAAGGTATCCAACGATTATCTCCGAAAACACTACGCGTTCCTCTTCGGTCATTGTTTGGAATGACGGGCGAATGACGGTGGTGTTATGTGAAGCAACCAGGTGCTGCTTTGCGTCTGCGGCGCTGACGACGAGCAGGTTGGATGCGCCAGAGCGACCCAGCATGCGCGGCATGACGATATCGCCCGCGCGGAGTTCATAGCGATTGAGAACGCTGGGGTCCACTTTTACGTATTTAGAGTCCGACCCATTTGCACTCTCTGCAGCATCTACAGGCAGAAGGTTGCCGTCTTGAAAATCTTGAGACGAAATACGGCGCACTTCAACTGCGTCAATATCGTTCGATGTCGTGCTCTCGCGGGGCATGAATGGGGCGACTCGCGTAAAAGTGTCACCGAGCTTGGCACTGTAGTTTCGGGTGATGGCGATGAGGCTGATTTTGCCTTTTGAGAGGGCTGCGCGATGTAGGAGCAACTCACGTGTGGCAAAAGTGGTCGTTTCGATAGGCGTCGATCTGGGCGTATTTGTATCAATGCGAGCCCAGTCGGGGGAGATAGCAAGGGCGATATCGGAACGATACGATGCTCTAGTTGCATATTGAAAGCGCGGTCCGGATTCGATTACGCTGCGAAATGCTACGCTGCGATTTCCCGTAGACATTATGAGAAGCGCGCTCGTCATATGGCGCGTGGGTTCGGAAAACGGTAAATAAACGATGCTCTCGATGAGCCCTTCGCGTATCAAAATCGTGCGTGCTTGTTCAGCTTTATCAAGTAAATCGGCGGGAAGCACCACGGCTGCTCGAGTGCGGCCCGAAAGGGCGAGCGCATACAGACACCAAATAAAAGGACCCCAGTCACAAAAATCGAGGTAGCCAGGTTCCAAATAATCGATGAGCGCGGCGCAATCTTTTTCGATATCGCGTTTATTTGCGCGGTAGTAGTTTGACGCATCGATAAACACTGGAGCGAGCTTGCCATCGCTTGCACTCTGCTTGCCGGGTTCAAGCTCACAAATATTGGGCACGCCGTTACCGTTTAGGGTAAAGCACTTTGCGAGATCTTCGGCATCCACGGCGCCAGGCAGACGTACGGTGCGCAAGCGACTGTCTTGTTCCAGGTTAAGCGCGCGCGAGAGGGCGGCGGCAGTGAGGCGTGGCAATGATGATGTAGTTTCACGCATGTATAGAGCCCTTTCTTCTCAGTGGGTTTATATTACCAGAAAAAATTGAAAATTTCTAATGACGAGAACAGCACACTGTGCTAACCTTGAAGCAATCCAAATCCAACTCAATACCAACTGCTTGATGCGAACGCCTTGCAGTCTTTAGGCGAATTGCATTATCAAGCAGGACGATTCCACTTGTGGAACTGCAGGTTAGGTCGACAATCATCGCCCTAGCGTCAGAACATTCTAAGACCTAGAACAAACTCCTTACAAGCATCCACTAAAGAAAGGAAGGGCATTCGTGAAGAGTAAAGACGACATCTACAAAGCATTCCTCGACGAGATTGACGAGGATCTCCGCAGTATATGCGAAATGAACGGAAAGGCAGAGCGGCCGCTTCCGTGTCCGTACTGCGGCGAGAAGAACGTTGAGCGTCTAGCCAAGACGCTCGTTGACGTGCTGGAAAAGCGCTCGCTCGATATTCCCGGGCTGGTGCCCGAGCAGTATCGAGCCGATGTGCACGAGGCCCGCGAACTTTTGACTGCCGCGACGCTCGCTTTGCTGCCGCTGTATTTTCCCCCGCGTGATAGCTGCATGGAAAGCATAGCGACTGTGGTGAGCATGTTTGAACACGGGCGCTCTGCGGGTTTCAAATCGGCTGGCGTTCTCTTGTTTGAGGAAGTTACGACAGGGATGAAGTACAGCACCAAGAAGCATGCCTATATCCCGTCTTCCTTCGTGCGCCATATCGATAGCAAAAAGCCATACGACCGGCTGCACCGCGACGGATCGCGTGGCTTTACGGCGGATGAAGATGACGCCGTCATGTTTTATAAACGCTACCTCAAGGTGCAACGGCGCGTGTTCGATGCGAGTCCGCGTTTCAACTTTGAGCTATGCGTCAAACGCCCGTTTGAGGCACTTTCGGACGAACGACACACTTTTTATTGCATGGAGGAAAAGATGGAAATCGATTTGGCAACTAAGGTGCGAAAGCTCCAGGACCGCTACACCCTCAACTTCGCTCAGGCCAAAGGGTACGACCTGCTTGACAGACTGATGATTGAGGCATTGCTTGCGTATCTGCGTGATGGAACGGTCTCGGTCGCGGCACGCGAGAGCTATTTGTCGCAGACCGAGCGCCTGATTGACGGCACGGTCAAGTTGTCGTGCGCGGCGAATCCCAATGAGGGCGCCGACGTCGACCGTATTTCCTAGCAGCCAACCAGATTTTTCGACAAGAAAGGGGCCATGCCATGTCGGCCATCAAGATGTTCGGCTACGAGGCCGCGCAGCAGACGGAGTATCAGACCAAGAAGTGGGCGACCAAGGAGGAGATGCAGGCGCTGTCATCTGGCGATGAGCAGCGCGATGTGATCTTGGCGCAGGGTGCCACGGTGGCGTTCTACGAGGACGACAAGCATTGGGAGACAAGCGTGTCCAACAATGTCTTTGCCTTTGGAGGTACCGGCAGTGGCAAAACGGCGAGTTTCATTTTGCCCAACCTGCTCAACCACCACGAGTGCTGCTATGTGGTCACAGACACCAAGGGTGAGCTGCTGCGCCGTACGGGGAAGGGCTTTGAAGACGATGGCTACGAGGTAACGGTTCTCGATACTGTTAATCCCGAGCAGTCGGCCGGATACGATCCTCTGCGCTACGTGATGGATGTCGAGGATATCCCCACCACAGTGGCGGCAATCATGGAGGGGGTCGATCCTGACCGTCGTAGCTTTAGGTATGATCCGTTCTGGGATAACGCAAACGATCTGCTGCTTCGAGCAATTGTTGGAATCCTGTATCTTCTGGAGTGCCTTGCCGGCACCCTTGCGCCAGGCGAGGACCCCAATGCTTCGCGCCGCTACCTTAAGATGAACAATGTCTTTAAGCTGGCCGCGCTCATCAAAGTCACGGGAGATGGCGAGGGGCGATTTCCGTTGGACTACCTTGTGGAGCAGGTGGAATCCAAGGAGTTCCTCGATAAGTATGGGGCGGTGAACGCGGACCTGTACGGCGTTGAGCAGTATCGTGATTTTCGCGGGGCGGCCGATAGAACGCTTAAGAGCATTCTGATTACGCTCAATGCAACTATCTCGCGGCTTAAGACGCCCCAGCTCATGCGCGTTTTTGAGAATGACGAGATGCGTCTTGATCGTATTGGCGAGGGCAAGCGCGTGATCGATCTTAAGGTGAGCGACAACGACTCGGCCAATGCATGGCTTGCGAACGTTGCCCTTAAGCAGCTGTTTAACCTTGCCCAGCGCCGTGCCGATGCCAGCTCCAGCGGACATTTGCAGCGTCGCGTACAGTTTGTGCTCGATGAGTTTCCCAATGTGGGACGCATTCCCGATTTTGAGCGCAGCATTGCGACCGTGCGCAGTCGCGGAATTAGCTTTTTGATGTGCGCGCAATCGCTGAGCCAGATCTATGGCGTGTATGGCGAATCCACGGCGCTTACCATCCTCGATAACTGCGATAGCTTGGTCTATATGGGTGGCGGCAGCAATATCGCGACGCAGAACTACATAAGCGAACTGTGTGGCGAGTCGGTTTTGGGCACCAATTACGTGGGCGCCGAGCGCACTGCCGTAGATGTGCGCGGCTGGGTGATGACCCCGGGCGAGGTGGGGCTTATGCCTCGCACCGATTGTCTGGTCAAGGTGACCGGTATGCGACCCTTCCGCGCCAAGAAGTACTTTTGCGACGACCATCCCAATGCGGCCAAGTGGCTGAGGGATTAGCCCTTGCAGCTTCGCGTATTCTGACCTGTATTTTGGCCGCACGGCCTCTGTTTGCCATGTGCCGTGCGGCCAGTTTCCCTTATCGTTTCCATCTAGAGAGGAATTGGTCATGCCCGTTATGTACCGTGAGCCCAGCATCATCAAGAAGTCCAAGGACGGCCGCGTTGCCGCCGTCGATATGGCAAGCGAGCTGCTCAACAGTCGCGTGCTGCTGTTGGAGGGCGAGGTCAACGATGTGACCTGCAACGGCCTCATTAAGTCCATGCTGGTGCTGGAGCACCAAAGCGCGACCGAGCCCATTACCCTCATCATCAACAGCCCAGGCGGCAGCGTTACGGCGGGGCTGGCGCTTATCGACACCATGCAGTCGCTCGATTGCCCCGTGATTACGGTGGGCGAGGGCGTCGTGGCCTCGATGGCTGCGGTAATCCTGGCTTGCGGCGACCGCCGTCAGGTGTACCGCCACACGCAAGTGCTCATTCACCAGCTGATGGGTGGCACGGGCATGGCACAGCAGACCGATATCGAGATCGCGGCGCAGCACACGGCGGCCATGCGCGCCGAGCTGGACGAGCTACTGGCCGAGCGCGGCAACCTGAGCGCCCAGGAGTTTCACGAGCTCACCGAGCGCGACTGCTGGTGCAACGCCAAGCGCGCTTTGGAGCTGGGGTTGGTGGACGAGGTGATTGCGCCCAGCAAGAAGTCGCTCTAGCGGGGCGCATGCCTGGTGAGCATGTAGAGCAGGGCGAACGGTTGCGTAGTTGAACAGCCAGAAAGAGGTTGAACATGAGCAGGATCTGGGATGTCGACGGTATTGAGTGGGAAGACCTGCCCACTGTGAGCGACCTACTGTGCGCTGCGGACACAAAGATCCTGGCACGCGAGGTTGCCCTGCGATACGGCGGCAGGCCGGACGACCGTGGCCGTGTCGATAGCGAGCGCGGCCTAAAGCGCGCTCGCCATAAGATCAAAAGGCTGCGGAAGATCGGCCCCGAGCCCAGCGACAAGATCGTCCTGCTGCCCAAGCATGTCATCAATCGCCGCGGTGCGGGCTACGGCTTTGGCAGTTACGACGTGGAGCCATGCGCTTTTACGCGCGGTGGCGCGCAAAAGCTGGGAGAGGACGCGTGCGCTGAAGTATATCCGTGGGAACTGTTCCTGCTGAACGAGGAGCCCGCAAGCGTCGTTCTGGGCTATCGGGTATGGCTTGGCGGCGAATGGGACCTATGCGAGCGCTATCGCTTTTTGGCTGTGGTGTGCGCCAGCGTACTGAATCGCATCCGCGAGCAAAAGGAGCTGCGCCAGTGCTTCGAGAAGGACGACGCAGCCTGCGATATGGACGAGGACGAGGCGATCGAAGGTATTCGCCACGACGTGTTGTATCCCGAGGAAGTGATCAACGCAAAGCTCGGTGGCTATTGGGATACGAGTCTGGGGCTCGATCTGCCCTGGAAGGATGAGCATTTCGAGACCTGCGTACGGATCGACAGGGCAATCGATGACCTGTTTGCCGAGGAAACGAAGCGCTGCGCCGCGGAGCTTGGGAGGAAGCTTGATCGCGGGTATGAGGAGCGCGGGGAAGCGCCGTTGTTTCAACCATTCACCAACGAATGAGAAAAGGAAGCGAGTGCGGCTCCCCTTCGCCTTTGAAAGCAACGGCCGAATCGCACTGGGCCTACATGGGGTCCTGTTGGGACCGGCAGAACAGGCGTATGGAACGGAGCGTTTCCGGTCCTGACCCCGTCGCAATTGCGCATGGGATGCGTATCTACGGGCTATTTCGTGGCGCCGCATCCGGAGCAACGGTAGCCTGTGAGAACCTGTTTCGTCCCGGTCTGCACCTGGCGTGTTCCCTGATGGGTCACGGCCTCATGGTGGATAGTCTTGTAGTCATCTACTACAGAATAAGAACAGCCGGTATCAAACTGATAGTTCATTGCCTCCATGCTGTCATAGCAGATGTGGCCGTCCGAGAACAGGAAATGGCTGCCGCTACGAACCTGTTCGTCCCATGCCTCCTGGTCGACAATGGTGTAATACTCGGTGGTGTAGACGGGTTCGGTGCGGTACTGCGCCTGCCACGTGTGCTCATGGGAGGACTTCGAGGCGGAACCCGAGGACGGCTTGGAGTCCGACTTGGACGGCGCGGAGCTGGAGCTCGTCGACGGTTTCGCGGCATCGACCTTCTTGTCCTCGGCCTTCGCGGCGCTGTCGGCAGCGGCGTCCTTCTTCTCTTCGACCTTCTCCCTGTCGGCGGCGGGGGCCTTCGGCGCGTTGTCCGTGACCTTGTTCACCACGTCCTTGTCGGCATCCCCCGTGAGCGTCTTGTCGACCTCGGTAGCCTCGAGTTTAGGGGCGAAGGAGCCGGTCACCCATGCGCCGCCGAGCCCGAGCCCAGCAATGACGAGCGCGACCGTTGCGCCGATGGCGACCTTTCGCTTCAGGGGCGTTGTGCCGCCGCCGCTTACGACGGGAACGAAGCCGGGTCCTGATTCCGCTCGTCCCGGGGTTTGGTGCTGTTCTCATCCATGGTGCTGCCTTTCTCTAGTCCTCAATCGGATTCTATTCCATCGCCCGGACATTACAGTCTTGGCGGCGCGGCCGACCCGGACGGCCCCCTCCCGATCATCTCCGGTGCCGTGGCTATGCGCTCCCTCTCCGCGGGACCCGTTGACGTTCGCTGAGAGGTGATCCGAATGGTCGCCGCCTTTTGGCGACGGTATGCGTTAGCGTGCTGAATCGCATGCGTGAGTAAAAGGTCTTGCGCAGGTGTCTTGAAGAGGGCGATGCAGCCAGCGATGGGGGCGAGGCGATCGAAGATGTTAGCCACGATGGCCACATTCCGTGGAGATAAACGATGCAAAGATCGGCGGCTATTGGGATGCAAACCTGGACTCAACCTGCCCTGGAAGGACGAACATTAGCAGACTCGTGTGCGATCTCGGCAGGGCTATCGATGATCTGTTTGACGAGGAGACGAAGCGCAACACTGCGGAGTTTAGGAGGAAACTCGTGCCTGGGTACGAAGAGCACGGAGAGAAGCTGGACGAGGATTTGCTGAACGGGATGTCCTTGTGAATGGTTGCTGGCGGTCCGTTAAAAAACCGTCCGGACGGAATGGTAGAAAAATAGCGCAAATAGAATTTGTACTTTAAGGAGTTAGCAATGGGAATCGCCTATAAGGAACTGTTTCGCGTAAACCGTCCTATCTGTGGTCCTGGACCAGGGGGTTTCTTCATTAAAAGATTCAAGGAAAGCGGATACAGTGAGGCTGAATTAATCGATTTGATTTCAGGAATTGATTTCTCTCTCGCTGGATCTGAGGGGGACATTAGCTTGAAAAAGAAATGCAAAATAATCGAACAGGCGGTGACTGGGGTGCATTATTCGAGCTGGACTCTCAGTCTGATCGGCATAATTATTTCTCTTGCAGCCGGAACGTATTTGTCTGCACTTGTAGCTAGCAGTTCAATTGCTGCCGGGATTCTCGGGGTGCTATTCCTGACTGTCTTAGGAATATATGCACGGCTTCGGATTTGCTTTGAGCGAAATAGGACCGTGCTGTTGTGTGCATTGGATCACATAAAGACGCTTCAGCCATAGCTGCATGAAATCGAAGAGCAGGGGCAAGAAACGCGTATCGTTGCCCATGGACATGGGGGTACCGTCAATATTCTTCCGTAAATTAATTTATTCGGCCCGCCCCCTTTTAGTCCTAAGCCTTTCCTTTCAGCTCGTCCATCCCCTCCGGTTCGGACACATCCAGATACATCATGTTGTCCACTCGTGCTCCACGTTGTACTTGAGCTTCGCCGTTGCGAGCACGAGGGCGGAGCTGCAGCTCAACGCCGCGCCGCCGGATTCGCGCCCTTCTGACTACTTCAAAGTGAGCGGCAATAGTCGCAAAATACCGCAGACGACCGCCTGCTGCTTCGCGCTGCTTAGACACGCGCGATTGGGGGCTAGCGACTCTGGCTGAGGCGCGTGAGACGTGGGCGCGGGTGCTGCGGCCCACGGTTGGTGGTGGCTGCCATGCTGAAATAGGAGACGGATTTCTAGAAATAAGGCGAATTAAATGGCTCTACTTTTATGAATGGTAAAGTCTTGTGTTTGTAGAATATTGCTATTACTGATCGAAATGAGATAGACATCGTGGAGACTCGTCAGACAAAGCCTTATCGCATCGCCTCTCTCTTTGCGGGATGCGGTGGTCTTGACCTCGGTTTCGCCGGAGGATTTGATTTCCAAGGCAAGCATTTTGCTCGTTTGGCCACCGAAGTTGTCTATGCCAATGATTTCGATCGCGATGCTGTGACCTGTTTCAATGAGAACATCCCAAATTACGACGCCGCTGCTAATTGTATCGAGAAGGATATTCGTCAAGTTGAGCTTGACGAGATACCGGATTACGACATTCTTCTTGCCGGCTTCCCTTGCCAGCCTTTTTCCAATGCCGGCCTTCGCGGTGGCGTAAACGATAAATACAACCGTGGAACCCTTTTTGAGGAATGCGAGCGCATTCTAAAGGGAAAAATTGATGCGGGCAAGAAGCCCAGAGCATTCGTCTTTGAGAATGTGCGCGGAATCATGTCCTCTAAGATGGATGATGGAACTCCCGTCATCACTGAGATCGAAAATCGCATGAGGGCCCTTGGCTACAACGTCTGCCACCAGCTTGTGAAGGCGAGTAATTATGGCGTGCCCCAGAACAGGTTCCGACTCTTGATCATCGGCATAGATAGCTCTCTGAACAAAACGTTTGATTTCGATGAAATGGATTGCGTTGTCAACTCGGAGCAGTTGCCTTCCGTTTCTGCGGGGCGGCCCGAAAAGCTGCTTTTGGGGTTCATCCTTCAAAATCCCTCGGTTGAACACGAAAACGGGGAGTTCTGGCCGTACACCGATGCCACTCAGGCCATGATTGAGCAAATCGGCCCCTGTGCCCATGGTGATATGGCTTTTAAGTACTTTACCGAAGACATGACTATTGGCGATCTTCCCGAGGTGGTCTTTGAGGGCCGCTCGTGGAAGGATATTCCCTATGAACTCCTTAAGCCTAGGTTTAAGAAGATTGCCGACGATCCGAAGCGCTACCATGCCCCCAAATTCTTTCGCAGGTTCGCTTTTGGCGAGATTAACGGTACGATTACCGCCTCTGCACAGCCGGAGAATTGCGGCATCACGCATCCCGTTGAGAACCGCCGCTATACAGTCGGCGAGATTGCACGAATCCAGTCCTTCCCGGATTCCTATGATTTCAGCAAGATTCCCTTGCAGTCGCGTTATAAGGTTATCGGCAATGCTGTGCCGCCAGTGCTTGGCTGGGTCATTGCCAAAGCCCTGACGAACAAGCTCCTGGAGGCTGACGGTGAGTAAATACTTCTCAATCGATGCAATTATGGCAGCGTTCTCCCTGCTAAACACAGAGCTTTCAGCTGGGACGCATTTTAGCGCGCTGCAATATATGTTTGCTTTTGACAACTATGCTCACGAGTTTGGTAGAGACTGCGATACCGATTCCGATGAGGACACATTTGTTTCTTTCGCCCATAAAGTTGGCGGACTTGAAGATGGGGAAGTCCCTGATCACATTGATGGCTTTACCGGCAAAAAGCCGAAAAAGGACAAAGATTCTGCCCGAATCCATTCAAATTTTATTAGCGCAGGAGCTGTTCAACGTTCTGAGCGCGCAACCCGCGAAGACCCCGAGCTTTACCCCAGTGGGGCAAAAAGTTATCTTTTCGCCATTTCCAAGAAAGTACTTCTGGCAGATTCAATTTGCTATGAGCATTTGGACTACTATCTCTCATCAAAAGAAATGAAGACGGCGTTTGCTGTGTGGGTTGAACGTAACTCTGCCTTCAAAGATGAGTCTTCTTTTGAAGTGGCCCTCAAGGACGCTCTTGGTCAAAGTTACACTGCTGATTTGATAAACGCTCTCTGGAAAGACGGCGCGCCGTCCCCAAATGATATTGGCCTTGACGATGATGTTTTTTCAGATGCGAAGCCGCGCATTGATTGGGCAACGATTGAGGAGTACTTTCCAGCGGACGAACCGAACAGTACTCATTCCGAACCAGACAGGGTGAACCTAGTAAGAAACAGTCCGGAGCTTCTCAAAAAGGTGGCGGGCTTGTCTCACAATTTGATTTACTTTGGTGCTCCTGGTACGGGAAAGTCCTATCAACTGAATAAGCTCGCTAGGGATAGCTTTGCCAAGAAAAACATTCGGCGAGTGACCTTCTATCCGGACTACACGTACTCGCAGTTCGTGGGATGTTTTAAACCCTATAGTGACCCTGGCAGCAAGGAGATATCCTACGAGTTCGTTGAGGGCCCATTCCTGAAGACCTACCTCGAGGCCATAACGCACCCCTATGACAACTTCGTCCTGTTGATTGAAGAAATCAACCGCGCGAACCCCGCCGCTGTTTTCGGCGATGTGTTTCAACTGCTTGATCGCGACAAGAGAGGGAACAGTGTTTTCCCAGTTGCCGCGCCGAAGGAGATGGCCGGCTGCATTGGCAAGTATCTCAATGCGAACAAGAATGATTCCGATGTTCGAGACGCTATCGAGGGGTATTACGACCCCGATATGGACTTCGATGATTTTTGCGAAATAGCCTGCGAGGACCTTTCCCTACCGCCCAACATGTACATCTGGGCGACCATGAACAGCGCCGACCAAGGGGTATTTCCGATGGACACCGCATTTAAGCGGCGTTGGAGCTTCAAGTACATTGACATCGATGCCGGGGCCGGCAAGCCTCTCGAAGACGGGAAGAAGATATCCGAGATAGAGGTGCCGATTACGGTAAACGGCACCGACTCTCAAATCGTTTGGAATAAGCTGCGCCGCAAGATCAACGGGCTTATGAAGGACCTCAGGATCAATGAGGACAAGTTCTTGGGCCCATTCTTCATCTCGCCTAATGATCTCAACGATCGATTCAGCGATGTGTTCAAGGACAAGGTCCTTCTCTATTTATGTGAGGACGTTGGGAAGTTGAATCGCGGACGGCTTTTCAGCGATGAGACGGCGACCTATTTCGAGCTGTGTAAACAGTTCGACCGCGATGGAGTCGCCATCTTCAAGGGCATCGAGCTCGCCGATGTCGTCGCTGACAAGACATCGGAGGACGTTACTGCCGAATCTGAAGAAGAGACCGAGGAATAGGCAATGAAGCCGGTGATGGTCCGCGAGCTGAGGCCCTTTTCTCTTGCTTGGCTTGCTGACGAGCTGGGATGTACGGTTGCGAGGGCAAAAACCCTCGTTGGTGACATGATGGCGCGCGGTATTGTGCGGTACCGGACGGGAAGGAAAGCCGATCCCGAGGAAGCCGATGTGGATAGCGCTACTCCCTCTGAAGTCTACCAGTTTCGCTTCGTGGGCCTGGTGATGACCGAGGGTGCGGTGATTGTTGTTTATCCCAAGTACTTCCACGAACGGATGCCTGTTAATGATGAACTCAGGTTGATAATGCGAGTTCTCAAGCGCGATGCGGGTATCGCGGTGCTGACGAGTTTGGAGGACGCCGACGAGGGCACTAGCGATAAGTTGCCTGTAATGTTGGCGCTGTTGGAGCTGTACGGCGAGTACGGTGAGTACTCGAACTACGCGGAAGGTCGCGAACTCAACGGTAGCGGGAGCATTGACTGGAACCGAACAATTGATAGGCACTTACCCGTTCTCTCGAACGGCCGGCCGATATACATGGAGTACGAGACGCGCAAGACGCATCGCGATGACTCTAACTTCATCACGCGGCTGCACCGCGCCGTGCTGACCGAGTGCTCGCGTAAGTTCGGGGAAGTGGGTATCGACAAGCTACTTTCGCTCGATGAGGTGTGTCTTTCGGACGAGGACATTGAGGCCTTCGGCGATGTCGAGATGCTGGGCTGGCGCCTGGAGTGCGAGCGCGCGGCCCAGTTCTCGGACTGGAAGCTCTTAACGCTCGATTTGCTTGAGCGCTACCTGCTGGTGCGTGAGAGCGAGGTGCGCAGTGATGAGGTGCAGGCGCTGGGGACAACGAGCTTTTACCACCTGTGGGAAGAGGCTTGTAGAACGGTCCTCGGCGATGCGCTTGGTAAGCGGCTGGGCGCGCTCGGGCTTACGCTTGAGGGTAGGTGGGCAGCTGATAGTCGGAAGAAGTTGATCGAGATAATTCCACGGCCCCTGTGGGAGCGCTGGCGCGGCGATGGGTTTGCTGGGCCCGAAGGCGCCGACACGCTCATCCCTGATGCCATTGCCATTGCTAATGGACCCGATGGCGAGCGGCTGTTCTGCATCTGTGACGCGAAGTACTATGTGCCGAGCGTAAGTGGCAAGATGGAGTGCCAGCCGGGATTGGAGTCGGTGACCAAGCAGTTTCTGTACCAGAGTGCGTACCGGGCGTTTGTCGAGGCTTGCGGGTTCGATCGGGTTGTGAATGCATTCCTGGTGCCAGGGACCGTTGATAAGCCCCAGCTGATGGCGAGAGTGTCGTTTCCGGGTGTGATTGCGGAGGAAGAAAGGCCATTCGACAATTTTATCAGCATGTTGATGCTGCCGGCGGAGGCAGTGTTCGAGGCATATCTTCGCGGAGAGGTACTGAATACTTGTCGACTACTTGCATTTGAGGGTACTTGCTAGCGGGAAAGCCGGGGCGGTTAACTGGTACTGAGGCTAAAGGATTACGGTCCTTTCAATCCTAAACCAGACTGGGTAACGAATGCGGACTATATACAGGTTGCTATATATGCTGGCAGTGGACAGGGAAAGACTGCGATAAGCGGGTAGCAACCCAGTGCCGTCCTATGGCCTTCAGCTCTGCCAAAAGCCATGGGATCAAGCTCAGCCCTGCTTTTTCGGGTCGTATCCCTTTGTATACACGGTAAAACTGGGGCCATCGATCGTGCCGGTGCTGTAGACGCATGCATCGGACGTGTCCTCTGTGGCTTGGACGGTCGGGTCGGTCGAGACACAATCGTCCCGATCTATTCCAAGCAATGGAATGGGCTTTGCGGCCTGATCGGCACTATTTATCCGCGTAATGTTCTCCAGCAACTCATATAACTTGATATACCACGAGCTGTATGGGTGCTTACCGTGCCCCATATAATTCAGCGTGCACTTTGATTGCGGGCTTTCGGCGAGCTGGCTCAAGCGTTCAAAAAGCGCCGGGTACTCGGCTTCGGGAAACTCGACTCGTACATACTGTATGCCATCGAGGACGAATCCGTACCACAAAACGGGATATGGAAAATCGTTCCTATCCGGTCGCTTGACTTCTGACTTGCAATTGGGCTGGTTGACGATAGACAGCCATGACACGTAGAGCTCATCGGAAATAAGGCCGCTCGCTTGGTATGTTGGACCAAGATCAGCGAGAACAAAGTTGCCAAGGCGGTCAAAATAATGGGCACAATCCGTTAAGCCTTTGTTATATGCCGTATCAGCTTTTCTCCGTATATTGAGCGCGACGTCGCGGGGTGATTTGCGACCAAGATGCTTCTTGACGTTAAAGCGCGGGTTGCAATAGAGCTTGGTCGCCGCGTTGTATCGATCGCAGTACTTGCTGTTAGGGCCGGTCGGAAAAAAGAGCGAACCGCAGGTTTGGCATGTTATCGGCATAATGCCGCACAGCAGTAGTTCGTGGAGGATGCGGGCATATAGACTGGCAAAGGACCATTCCTTTTCGGTGAAGTAGAGCTCTCCCGCCTGTGCGATTACGGCTTGAAGCCTTACGAGCCTATTGAGGTTTTCCTGGTCGTTAAGCTCTGCATATGTATGGAAGTCTCCATTTGCGAAGATGTGGTTCTCGCGCATGGCCTCGAGATAGTTGTTACGAAACGCCTGCATAAAGGGGGCGCTATTCATTCCCTTTATATCGTGCAAATGATCTTCGAGCTTTTGAGCCGTTTCATTTCCGGGCAAGTGCTTTTTGGCTGCGTATACAAAAGCGTCGCCAAAGCGGATGATTGCTGGCAACTGCTTATCGAATAATCGAAATTGTCGCGGGTCACTTGTTTTGATGGCTGCTGGGAAAAACTCTTCGTTTTGCGCTAGCAGGCTAGGTGCCTCGGTGTTTTTAAGCAGCGGGGCAAGCTCCAGACATTCCTGATAAAAAACGATGAGAAGCGCTCGAAAGAGATCGGTATTGGTGCAGACGCAAGCTGTTTCTATCTGAGACATGACCTTTGGATAGTTGTCTCTTGGATTGTCACGGTCATACGGCACCGGGGCCGTTAGCCCGGTCTTGCCGTAGGCAGTTTTAATGGTCATGTCGTTCGACTCGAGCTTGAGATAGGCGCTAAAGAGGGACGCCATTTCTTGCTTGTTGAGTTGGCCTGATGTTGTAATCACCGCGCGGTACAGGCGGTTGATCTCGTTGCACTCAATAGCGTTGTTGTTCATCCAGCAGCTGTAATAGCGATAGTCGGGAATCGCCGTGATATTCATGACGCACTGTCTGCATACATTTTCAAGGAGATATCTGGCTATGCCAGATATCTCTCCGTGTGCATGGCGCGTAATGGCTTTATCGAATATCGAAACAAAGAAATCGAGGTCGCGTTCCTTTTGTTTTTGAAGGTTGATTTCAATTTCAGCTTCGTTCGATTCTGCTTGTGCGGACTCTTGGTCGGGATCGTCTGGATTGAGCCAGTCGTCATGGTCTGGCTCGGCTGCGCGGCCCATCGAAGCCTGTTGCGCATTGTGAGGGGCAGCAGAGGAATGGTGAATGGCGTTCTGCAAATCGATATAAAAGCGCTGGTTTGCTCGCTCGCGAAAGTGGCCTCCAATCTCGTTGAAAAGCGAGCTTAAGTCGATGCGCAAGAGGTCGTTGGCTATGGAGACGAGACTCCATGCGCTTGCATTGCTGGATGCGATTCCGTCACCGGCACAATCAATTTCCGGCGTTCTGTTAAGAAGCAGTATACGGGGATTGACGGGTGAGCGAAGAAAGCCAGCCTCAAAACCCCAGCTAAATGGTTCTTTTTCGGACTCAAGCATTGAATTCCAAATAGCCAAAATTTAAAACGCGATAAAAGTCATAATACGCGGCTGTTCGCGGCTGTTCAATGGAATCAAGCGAAAAGGCTTAAAACCAGGGAGGCCGTTATGTCCGATCGCATCGAGCTCAACGAAGGAAACATCGATGTATGCGAGCGCGAGGTTATCGCTCTTCGCGAGATTATCGCTGCCGCCATGGGCCGCTTGCATCAGATGCGCAAGCAGTGCGAGCACGGCTACGCGTCTTCGGAGGATTTCGAGAATGCATTGGATGCTTACGGAGTGATCCGTGAGCGAGTCGATGAGCTTGACCAGCTTGGTTTCGAGTTCAGATGGTCGTCAGTTCTCGATGCGGGGATCGATGAGTGCATCGGGCTCGAATGGATCCAGGACGACAATTCTCCACGTGAGCGCGGTTTCGACATTGCTTGCTAATGTGTCCGCACGACTTGGTATCACTGTGGGCGAACAATCTCTGATCGGGGTCGACCAGAGGCTGCATCCTAGTTGCCGCCGATCACGGCTCTGATTTCTGCTGAAAGGAAGATCATGAACGCTTCTATCCAAATTTCGTCCAGCGCCGCTGAGCCTGCACCCCGCACCGCCAAGGGCGAGGTCGTCAAGCTCGTGCAGGGCGCGCTGCTCATTGCCGTTGCTGCGGTTGCCGCTGTCGGCATCGCCTCTGTCGCCGCCCCGTTTTGCGTCTGGAAGGGCGAGGTCGCGCTGTTCTTTAACAATTCGTTCCATACCAACTACTCCGTTTCCGCGATCGCGGAGTACGCATCGGCGGCGCCCGGGTCCGATTGGGCATCGCTGCTCGTGGCTGCGCTCGTCGCGGCGTACCCCGCCTACCATGCCGTCTGGCGCGTTCGCGAGGGGTTTGGGCTCAGCTGCGAGGTACCGGTATTCTGCAGCCGTGTGTCGCGCTCTCTCGCCGCGGTGGGCGCCTGCCTGCTGCTGGCGATGCTGTTCATGGGCTATGGAACGAGTTGGCTCATCAACGGCAGCGCGATGGGTGACCAGAGCCTTGTTGAGTCGGGGCACAATGTATGGACCGTTTCTATCGTGATTATGCTGGGTTGCGCCCTGATGTGCCTGTTCAAGTGGTTTCTTGCCAAGGGCCCCGGACGCAACTTTGGCAGCGGCTTTGCTATCGAGCTTGTCCGCCTCTCCGATGTTCTGCTGAAGCGCGCGAGCTCGAACCTGGTGTTGTGCTATGTGGCCGAGCTGCTTGCCTGCTTGCTGGCCCTGGCCTTTATTGCCGTGGCCTATGTCGTCGTGAGCGTGGCTATCGTGCTTGCGTTCGCAGCCGTGGCCTTAGTGGTGTGCCTTGCTGGGATTCCCGTTATCCTTGCTGCCTCGTGGCGCAGATAGCGGGGGCTATCTCCCAGCTGCCTACGCCGGCCACGCCCGGTGCCGCCCCGTGGCCGGCGGCTCAGCGTGGCTTCACTACGATTCATCCGTAAATGACCGCGGGGCGACCATGCGAGTTCTTGTCGCCGCGTGAGAAAAACTTGCAAGAATCGCAAGTTCTTTTCATGCGATGAGAAAAACTTGCAAGTAGTTGCCGGCCTTTATTCCCCTTCCTTTCCTCAGGCGGCGCTCACACCGCCTCCCATCCGCCCTGCGTGAATTTTTGTCCGCACGGGATGGCATTCAACACATGCAACAACTAAATCGGAGGTTTGACCATGGCTACGTGGGAACTCAACTGTCAATCGATTCCGTCGTCTACGGGCGACAAGGAGCCCGCCCCCTATCTCGCGCGCCAAAAGGCGATGCGCGAGTTTTTTGAGCGTGCGCTGTTTGCCCCCAAGGATCAGGGCGGCTTCAATGATCGGGACAACAATGGCTTGTACTTTTTGGGCGCCACGACCGGCTCGGGTAAAAACTACACGGCCGAGCAGGTCACGGCTGATCTGATTGCCGGCGGCTGGGATAAGTCGGGCTGCTTTAACAAATGCCCCGGGCGCCGTACCTTGGTGTTTGTGGTTCCGGGTAAGGACAACCGAGACAACTACATTACAAGCGTGCGCGAATTGCTGGCCGATCAGGGCATGAATTCCAAAGATGCGGAGCGCATGGTGTTCGATCTTCTGCGCGCGGGCGAGAACATCAAAAACTGGATTGAGGCCACGTTTGACAAGGGCAGCGTAAGGCCGCGCGATATTCCTTGCCCCTTTGGAGCGAAGGACGAGGTCGTTCTTCGTGACATTACGCACGCTTGGCGCGGTGCGATGGAGGTCGCCGATGACCTTTTGAGCCTTTTGGACAAGAAGGGGCGTCTGGGAAGCGTTGTCGACCGCCTGACTCCAGGTCTGTGGGACAAGCTGGCATTGGCAGACGCAAGCTTGCGTCGAGCGGTTGGCCGTGGGCGTGCGAGCATCACGCATGGCATTGAGGTGATTCCTCAGATTTGGCCTTCGGCATTGCTCAACGATGAGCGCACACCGCATGTGATTGCGTGCACGCCGCAAAAGCTCGTCAATAGAATCGATACGGTGACAGGCGCGGGCGTCGTGTTCTTTAACGCAACGGTTGCGGATAAGTGCCTGTTTATCTTTGACGAGATCGACCATGTAAAGGCCGATATGCTATCGATGCTGGCGGCGGGGCATATGAAGTTCCAGCCCGATGAGATGCTGCGCATTCTTGACCGTCGTTTTAACGGCGGCGTGGTGGACCCCTTGCTGCTGGGAAATCGAGATCAATGGATGGCGGTCTATACACATGCCTTGACCTCGGTCGAGCACGAGGGATCAAACGCGGCAACGGGTAAGGTCTCGCGAGCAAGCGTGGAGGAGGCTGCCGAAGAGATTGCCAAGGGCGCCCAGCGTATTCAAAAGATGATCGCTGCGTGTATTCAGGATATGGATTTGCAGCAGCCCTTTGCCCTGTCTGACGAGGCGAAAGAGGAGCAGCTCGCTGGTCGTCATCTGTTTGGCAGCGATGATATTTCGGTGGGCGATGGGTTGTCGAATCCCTTGCGCTATGAGCTCGATGCTCGCCGTAGCCGCAACATGATTACGCCTTGTGGGGCGGATGGGCAGCAAACCGTCAACAAAGCGGTGCGCCGTGCGCGTGGCCTCGTTAGGATGGTGGTGGGTCATCTTGCCCGCTGTGCCACGCTTATGGACAAGCTGTACTACGGAAGCGTCTCGTACAAGGATGACCTTTCGCGCAAGAACATCATCGATGCCCTGGGCGTTAGGAACGACCAGACCAACGAGAAGTATTTTTGGGATTCGTTGATGCTGGCGTTGTTCTTTAAGGATCGTAAGAACGATGAGATCGATGCCGTTGACGATTCGATGTATGCGCGCGGCGTTGACTACCTGGTGATGGAAACCACCATCGACCATATGTTTACAACGTACCTGACCAACCATGGCATTGAGCGCATGCCCGAGGCATATCTGGCGTCCATTGCCGCTAAGGCTCCTTGCGTGTGTATGAGCGCCACCTGGAATGCGCCGACCGTTAAGAACTTTGATTTGGATTACCTTGACGAAGTGCACGGCGTGGTTCGCAAAGACGCTTGGATCGGCGAGCTCAACCAGGAGATTGTGCGACAGACCAAGTTGTTTAACAAGCAGGCGGCGACGGTGTATGACGTCGACGTTGTTTGGGTTGACGAGTCTAAGAAGCTTGCCGGCATGGCGGCCGTGGCCGGCGGTGCCTATGGCGGCGGTATCGTGTCGCCCGACGAGGTGTACGAGCATGTGATGGATTTCTTTGACCAGATTGGCGTGAGTGAAGGGCTTGCGGTGTGCCTGCGCCGAAAGATTGCCGACAGGGTGACCACGAGCGATGCCGAAAACGTCGAGTTTGAGCTAAAGCGTCTGAGCAAAACGCTCGTTGCCGTGAGCGCATGGGCGCATGGCGTGGCGCGCGGCGAACAGCAGGCGGGAGCCATCTTTACGACGCGCCACATGGGAAACCATGGCGACTTTAATAGTTTGGCGCTGGATCTGGCCCGAGAAATCGTTGCCGAGCTCGTGATAAGGAACGTTAAGCATCCCGAGGCCTCGTACGAGAAGTCGCTCGAGGAGGCCAAGGATATGGTGCCGTGCTTTAACGCTTCTGGATGGGAGGAGGGCTGGCGTGGCGCCCAGAGTCGCCTGAAGAGCGGCGAGCCGACGTTGATGTTTATCAATCTTGCTGCTGGTGGCTTTTCCAAAAACCTCAAATATGAGGTGCCGGAGAGCCTGCGCAACACGGTGCGCCAGGTCGATTGTGGTTTTGACAATGCTGAGCGACATCCCAAGATGGACCTCGACTTTTTGTACGTGGAGTCGCCCACGAGCCGCTTGACCTGGGGAGTCGATATGAGCTCAAAGAAGTTTGACCAGCAGGCGCTGCTTGGCGTGGTCGAACAGGAAGAGCTTGTGACGCGCGGAGAGATTCCTTTTATCCAGAAGCGCCATCGCGTGCGCACGGTGCTGGCGGGCGTTGGCGGAAAACTGCCGGTGCGCGACACCCTCTCTTATCAGGTCGAAGGCGCTCGCATTGTGGCACAGGCTGTGGGTCGTCTGATGCGCACGAGTGTAAAGATGCCTTGCGTGCAGGTGATGCTCGACCGCGAGATTGCGAACGATTGTAACTTTTCGTTCTTGCATGATTTGCCGATGGGCTACGAGCTTGAGCAGGTGGTAGGTGCCTGCGCCGCTGCCAACAACCATATGACGGACAACAAGGAACACGCTGCCGTCAAGCAGCAGAACCTTGCCGCCTTTAGGAACAACCTTGCCAAGAAAAAGCACGAGAAGCTGGCGTGGAAAGTTACCTCGCTAAATGCCGGGGACGAAGATCTTGCTGCTTTTGATGGCGAGCGCGACTTTTATCTGCATCATTTTTGCCTGCCGTGGGAAGATCTCGCGCAATACCCAGAGCGCCGGAGTACCGCGCTGCGCATGTCGCATGCTGCAAATGGCTATGCCTATGCAGAAGGCGGGGCATGCAAGGTGCCACGTTTTGAATTCCCCAACTACGATGGTGAGCCCGTCGAGCAAATTGCCGCTCGTCTGGAGGACTATTGCCGTTGCAGCGCGGGCTATAAGGGCGCAAAGGTTCGTCAGGTGAGTCAGGCTGCGGCGCGTGTGCCCGAGCTGCTGTCAATTCGTGAGGTGCGCGAGCGCTGGTCTCGTGACGGGGTGCCTTCGATGCTGCAACCGGCGGCAACGGCACATATGACGCCCTATATGTTCCAAGCGGTCTACCTGGGTGAGCTGGGAGAATCTGCCGGAAGGGCAATCTTTGAGGCATATTACGACGGCCGCTATTCGCTTTCGCGTGGCGATGCGGCACACGCCGAGACGGGTGGCGACTTTGAGGTGCTCGATGTCGCCGGCAACAAGACCGGGGTGTGGATCGACTTTAAGCACTATCGCATCGGTGCCTATATCGCTTATGTTCGAGACGGTCGCGAGGCGTCGGATGCTGAGCGCTTTAGGGCGAAGGCTCAAAAGGTTGGGGCGAAACGCCTGCTGATCGTCAACGTTTTGGCTGATGAGGCAGCGCTTGAGTGCGTGCCCAAGGCACTCGACGCCGAAGGGACTGTGTTCTCCGTTCCTTATATGGCCGCTGACGGTGCAATCAATCTGGAGATGATGGAGGCGGTTCGTCGTGCAATCGAAGCATAACCAGCCGTGCGGTCTGGGAGACATCGCCGTATCAGAGCTCGTGTTGCAGCTCGATGCCGCTGCTGCCGAGGAGCGCTACTCGGTCTTTTGGTGCAACGTGGGCGATGCCGGTAAGCATGCCGTGGCGAACTTTATGGCCGATGTGTGCCAGACGGGCAAGGTCGTCGCGCTCGCTCAGCTTGCCGATAATCGCGTCTTTCTGATGGTCAAAGCGGGCGTGCAGACGGGCGATCTTAATGCCTCGCTTTATCAGGAGCAGGTGGTTCCGATTAAAACTAATTGGAGCGAGTTGGACGATTACGTTGCACTCCGTTTGCTGTTCAACTCCTGCTCTCAGTTTGAGGGGATTGAGGACGAGGTTCCCAATGACACCGGGCACCTGTATGTCATTAGCGCCAGGGGTGCCCGCCGCGATGCTGTCGAAAGCGACGGAAGGGGACCTGCCAAGATCGAAACGGTTGAAATCGTTATCGATGAGGATTGCACCTTCGATCTTAAGATTCGAACGTTCACCAAGCGCCGTGTGCTTATTGGCAGGGCGCAAGGTGACGAGAAAGAGCTCGAGAAGATTAAGAGCCAAGTGGGCTACAGGTTATCGCCCGTGGCGACGATGGTGCTTGCCCACGAACAAAAAGACGAGTACATCCTGCGCCGCGCCAGGGGCGACAAGCCGTCCAAGCGCCGTGATCTGACGTTCTCGGCCCAAGCGGACAAGGTCGCTTATACCAAGAAGGGCATTCTGTATCGAGAGCTGCAGATTCTCGAACGCCGTTACAGCGACTTCGCGCGGGTGACGCTCATGGAATACCCGCGTAAGAGTTTCTACGAGGTGCTCAAGGGTGATGAATACGCGCGCGTGGTTGCGGAGCGCATGGCGGGGCAGCGAATCGTGGTGTCGTTTGCGCGTAATGGGCTTGCCGAAGCGGCGCGCCGGCTGGCCGATCGACTTAACGATTCCTCGTGGGACGTTCGCGCATCGTATGGCGGAAGGACAGTTGATTCGCGGGCACTGAACCTTGTTGTTGTGCCCAATGAAGTTGCCGAGGACGATGGCTATGCCTTGCATTCCGGCGTGGTGGAACAGCACGTGACGCCGGATGTGTGCGAGCCGTTGTTTAAGGTTGCGCCAAAGCAAAAGGACCGCAACGCGCAAGAGGCGATCCTGGGCGCCATGCTCAAAGAATTGCTGGTAAAGCAGGATGTTGTCGACGAGCAGGTAACGGCGTTTGACCTTGACGCTTTGGATATTGAGTCGGTAACGGTGTGTGGCTTAGTCGATGTACCGCATAAAGCAAAGGACAAGATTGAGCTGGATTCGCGTATCGCTACGTTGGCGATTGGCGCGAATGGGGGCATGCGCTATGCCTTACATTCGGCAGAGGATGGTCCCGAGGACGAGATGGAGCTCGATCTGCTGACCGCGGATGGCAAGCTCGATAAGGGTGCCTATGTCTTTGACGTGCATGCGGACGGGCGGTCTATGCTTGCACGCGTGCGGGATACAGGTCTGACGACGTTTTCCAACAACTTTATGGCCCTGGTGGGCGAGCATCAGCTCACAGGCAAAGCAGGGCGTAAGAAGAAGTTTTTCGAGAGCTACAACTCGCCTTATTACGGCATCGGAACGTTCGAGCGTGCGGGCAAGACTTGCTATTTTGTGGGCGTCAACAACGGCACCCAGGAGGATATGGCGACTGCGATTCACGTGCGCTCGATTGAGGTGCTCGACGGCGATGATTTGTCTGAGTTGTTGGTTCAGCTGGCCAACATAGGCCTTTCGCGCTATAAGGCTCCGTCCGTGTGGCCGATTCCGGTCAAGTATCTCAACGAGTGCGCTGCGCGTGAGGGCGCGGTGGAGGATGGCAGTGGCGACAAGTGATGGTGCTGCGGAATTATCGCTCCTAGAACTTTTTGAAATTAGGCTTGCATTGTAAAAGCGGAGAACATATACTGCAGCCATAGCACATCAGATGGGGTCTCAAAAAGAGACCAAGCAAACGAGTTTTCAGTTTATGTTGAGAGGTACTTGAGCATGACCAGCAGAATTTTCCCCCTTTACAACAACAATACCGACCACATCGATCTCAATACCATCTGCGGTAACAGTATTGGTTCTAAGGCCGAGAACTACATGTTCGCTCAAGATGATCTAGAGCTTAGCTCCGAAGATTATGAGTACCTGAATGATATTGAGCGCGAGCGGGAGTATGAGCTCGGCATCCGCTGATGGATGCGGGCTCGTCTCCAACTCCTCCGATTTAATTACTCCGCTATCACCTCTTTTTAGCGGGGCACGTTAGATCGACTATGTGTATCAAACATCAGCTCATCGTGGGAAGGAATCGGCAATGAGCAAGAACGTGAATAAGAAGATCAACGGCGGCGCTGCGGGTAAGGCGAAGGCCGCCGGGCGCATGGCGACGGTTGCCGTGGCGACGATCGCCATGACAGGCGGGTCGCTGCTGTCTCCGCTGACCGCGGTGGCGCAGGGTGCGAACAGTGCCAACGCTACTGGGAAGCCGGCTGCGGTGCTGTCTCCGTTGACGAGCGCGGCCGCTGCTAGCGCTGGCGCGGGCACGGTGTCGGCGGCGCAGAAGGTCGCCAACCTGCAGGCTGCGGTCGATGCGGCTCGCGCTAAGGCCGCTGCCGCCAAGGCCGATTTGGATGCGGCCGGCCGCCCATCGTCGGCG
>OGQQ01000580.1_pt1 | contig 34837 bp, 27 predicted proteins | sample 1553281 | NCBI WGS metagenome assembly OGQQ01 (sample SAMEA2579937, study PRJEB22360) | human gut metagenome | biome: human gut; feature: human-associated habitat; material: faeces | place: Denmark | collected 2008/2010 | reverse complement strand
TTGGTGCTTCGGGAAGACATTTCTAATTTTTTATTACAGTTTGCGGAAACTCAAGTTAATTCCGTTGATTACCTTCTCTTTCCAGCGGACTTGTATGGGGAACGGCGTTTCCTATACAATAGCAAAAAGGCAGCCTGCACAAAATCTAAACGCAAAGCTACCTCTGTTTTTATTTTGTTTTTCAATATTTACTCCGGCTCTGACTTTATGAATCTCGGTGTTTTATCTGCACTCAAACTCTCTGTTCGCTGACACTGGTCACCTTCCTGCGCTCTGTCGCGTAGACGAACTGATACAGCGTATACGCCATCAAAAAGGCACCCACCACATCTATGATGGAATGTTGTTTTAAGAATACCGTAGCAAGGATGATAAGCCCCGCCAGCACACAAGCCCCTGTACGAATGGCATGACGCTTCTTTAAAGCCTCGCTCTCACAGATGGCGATACATGCCGCCAGGGAGTTAAACACATGCAGGCTTGGGAAAACATTGGTCGGTGTATCCGTCCGGTACAGCATCCTCACCATGTCCGTAAAAATATTATCCCTCGGAAACACCTCCGGACGCAGCATCACCCCATTGGGGAACAGGGTGGAGATGATGAGGAAAATTGTCATCCCAATGAAACTGAGCTTGGCAAGTTTGTAAAACCCTGCTTTATCTGTAAAGAAAAAGTATAAAAATACCACCGCAATAAATACAAACCAGAGCAGATACGGCACGATAAAATACTCAATAAATGGAATTTTATCATCCAGTGCCGAGTGAATCACATGATACCTGGAACGCACTGTAATATGCCGCTCCAGATACATGAACCATGGCATATAGATAAGCGCGTACAGAAATACCCATGCATGTTTATATTTTTTTATAAAGCTCAAAGCCTTCTGTTTGAATGTCATACAAATACTTCCTTCTTCTTTGGAGTCCTTCAACTTTGCCCCGATTATATCACGATTTCTTACACGCAACAAGGAAGTTCATAAAACCTTAACAAATCTTTTGATTTTCTTTTTTATTTGTCCATTTACCTGTTTTTTCAAAGATATACATCTGGTAGTGCCTCTTCGCGCGCTGCATGGCACAGTCTCCGCGCAGCGTCCACACCGCAATGGGCGCTCTGAAAAGATACTGGTTCAGCCAGAGGCTTATATTCGCCGTATCAGACATCCTGTAAGAAATAAAATCCGGCCGGCAGAAGGCATTTGTCAGCAGATATTTCACGCTGAAACGGAACACATAGTGAGGCTTATGTCCGCTCCTTGTAAGATTCTCTGACAGCTGTCCCCTTAAGACATCCTTCCTGTACTTTTTCAGCCACCTCAGGACAAAGCAGTTGAAGGACTGTATCAGATAGTTCCCTTCATACCCATTCAGTTCCTCAATCAGCTTTTCGCATATCCTTGTGTCCGTTGTCGGCAGCTTCACTTCGATAAGCAGGGGAACCCGTCCATCCACAAACCGCAGTACATCCCTTAAAAGCGGGATATGTTCCTCTGTCCCCAGAAGTGTGTATTCTTTCATCGTCTGATAGTCTGTCTCCTCCACAGTTCCTTTTTGGGAACATACCCGTTCAAAAGTATCATCGTGGAAGACCACAATCTGTCCGTCCCGTGTCAGGTGGACATCCAGCTCAATCCCATAATGCCCCGCTGCGGCCGCTCTAAATGCCGCCATGGAGTTCTCAGGAATCCCTTCTTTGATATTGTGGAGTCCTCTGTGCGCCCACTTCACACCCAGAAACGCAATCAGTTTCTCCCTGCCGCCGAGACGCGGCGCTACCAGAAACAAATAGAAAAAGGCAAGAAAAAGCAGGCATATCAAAATAATCAGCCACATAGACATCCCTCCTGTCATATTGTCACCATCTGTATCTTATCCCGGAACAGTCACATTGTGATAATCCGCATCTTATCCAGAAACTGTCACACTGTGATAATCCGTATCTTATCCGGGAGCAGCCCCACTGTCATCTTTCTTCTCAAAAACAGCGGCTCCCCGTCCGTATGGATTGGGAGCGGTGCGTCAAAGGAAATCTCCGCTTCCCTGCACCGCAGAATTGTCACGCCTTTAAAATGCACATGCCATCCCGCAAACGCTGTTGGGAGCAAGCACAGTATCTTCAGCTTCGACACTCCGGACGCGACGATGACATCCAGCATACCATCCTCTGCAGAGGCTTCCGGGCAGAAGCAGAATCCGCCACCCTCATATCTGTGATTCATCGCTGCCACGAACCATGTCTTCTCAAATGTCCTTGTCTCCCCGGTATCCAGGGTAATGCGGGCATTCACAGCCTTATCTTTTATCAGGCGGTCGAGCGCTACAGCCGCATAGCTTAATTTCCCCAAATGCAGCATATTCAAAAATGCCTTCCACTTTGACACACAGACTTCATGGCAGACCGCCGCATCAAAACCAATCCCCGTGCTCACGGCAAAGCGCTTCTGCTTTCCGTTTCTGGTTGTGACTCCCACATCCATGCTGCATATCCTGCCCTTGTTCAGAATGACAGCCAGCGCTTCTGCCGGCTCCTTTGGTATCCCCATGCCGCGGGCAAAATCATTGCTGGACCCCAGGGGTATGTAACCGAGTGTTACCTTCCCCACATCCCGGATTCCATTGAGTACTTCATTGACGGTTCCGTCTCCGCCGAGGACGACCAGAGTATGTTCTTCGTTGTCCGCCGTCACCTGCCCGGCGATATCACAGGCGTGTCCCGCCCGCTGTGTGAGATATACCCGATAGGTTACTTTCTTTTTCTTAAGCTCCGGCTCCAATTTTCTCCAGGTCATTTCTCCCATGCCGGAGCGTGCCTTAGGATTGACAATAAAAATATATTCCATATTTATTCCTGATTCTTTCGTGCTATCCCTCAAAAATGGTACTGTCCAGATATCTTCCCAGCGAGCGGCTCATGTTTCCCGCGAAGTCGACCTGTCCGCCCCGAATACACCACTCAAACACATTTCCGATGACAATCATGCGTATGTCGGTGGTAAATTCTTCTATCCCTTCTTTCAGGGCAATAATCCCCGCCGTCTCTGCTTTCTCCACATAATTCTGCACTGTCACGATGGGGTAAGGCCGCTCTGTACGGATTGCCGCGTTTAACGCCTGGTTCTTCGTATCATAATAGCCTGACATAAACTCCACGCCCAGCTCTTCGCAGTACTTTACATAATTCATATATACCTCTATGATGGCGCGCTTCACTTCCTCCACGCTCCTCGGCATGTCCAGCAGGTCCGGGTTGATAGTCGGCTGGTCTTCTATATAGTAGGACAACAAATCATCCTTTGTCTTAAAATGATGGTAGAAACTCCCGTTGGAAACCCCCGCCTCTTCGCAGATATTCTTGATGGAAAGCTCCTCGTAGCCTTTCTTTTGGAGAATCTGTTTGGCTGCCTGGAAAATCCGCTCTTTCGTCTCTTTTGACTTCTGCTGCTGTCTCGACAGTTCTGCCTTCTCTTCCATGCAAAACACTCCTTTACCGCTTATTCGCCTGGCACGTTCCTGTGTACACCGGCATTTCTTTTAGTGTACCACAATCCCTGCATAGATTCAAGAAAACCGAGTGAGCTCTAAAACACCTCTCTGTATGCCTCAAAAGCAGAGGGAATGGGATAATGTTCCTCCATCTCCTCGCGTTTCGCGAAAATCATCTCCTGTGAACAGTTCTTTTCCAGTTCATCCACCAGGATTTCATAGCCCTCCATCTGCCATTCCACATGGCTGAATATGTGTTTCGCGCTCTCCAGTTTTTTCAGTCGGACAGGGGACAGTCCGATGGACTGGCTGTAGCGGATAACTTCTTTCCTGCTCAGATGTCCCTCCACACTGGGGAATTCGTAGAGCCCCGCTAAAAGTCCCTTTGCCGGGCGTTTTCGGATAGCTACAGTGTCCGCGTCCCTGAAAATCAATATGGTGCGTTTTTCTATCCGCCTTTCCTTTGCTTTTTTCCTGACAGGCAGTTCTGCCTGCCTGTTGTTGTGATACGCCAGGCACAGGGAGTTAAGAGGACACTCCCCGCATTTTGGTTCTCCGTTAGGGACACAGACAAGCGCTCCCAGCTCAATGAGTCCCTGGTTGAAATCCGAGGCAGCGTCCGCGGGTATCACTTCCTCAACCATCCTCTCCAGTTTCTTTCGCACTCCTGCTTTCATGATATCTTCCTCATTTTCCAGAAGCCTGGATACCACACGAAGCACGTTGCCGTCCACAGCGGGCTTTGGAATCCCGTACGCGAAGGAAGCCACCGCCCCCGCAGTATAGCTGCCGATTCCCTTAAGCGAAAGGATTTCTTCATACGTATGCGGGAACTCTCCGCCATATTCCTCCATAATCTGCCTTGCGGCAAGCTGCATATTCCGGACACGGTTGTAATACCCCAGCCCTTCCCACAGTTTTAACAGCCTGTCTTCTTTTACCTCCGACAGCGCACGCACATCCGGCAGTTCTTTTAAGAACCGCTCATAATAGGGTTTGACTGCCTCCACTCTCGTCTGCTGGAGCATAATCTCCGACACCCAGACCTTGTAGGCGGTCGGCTCTTCTCTCCACGGCAAATCTCTCCTATGTGTCCTGTACCATTTTACCAGTGGTCCCACTGTTTCCATCAAGCGGGGACTTTCCAGCACCACCGGGACTTCCTTTCGTATCTCGATGGTATCCGTTCCGACCTGACAGTCATATGCCACCAGCTTGACGCCCTTCTCCTTTGCCATACGTATGGTTTCCGCAAAGAGCGGATGAGTGTCCGTATTGGGAGTAAAGTACTTCACATCTTTCATTTGGATTACGAAGAACACATATGTCTCATACCCTTCCCTCTGCGCCTCGCACAGCTCCCGCACATGCTTGACCGCCCGCTCACTTGGCGCATCGGGAAAACGGCACACACCGTTCTCCTCCAAGGTAACGCCCTTTACTTCGATAAAGATTTTTCGCTCTCCTGCCTCCACATAGAGGTCAAAACGTGAGTTTTTATATGTTTTTTCCGGCTGTATCAGAGTGGCGCCCGGGATGAGATTGCCCGCCTCAATCCACTCTTTTACCACTTTATTGGGAATCTGGGAGTCCATATTTACGAGACGCTCCCCCTTTTCCACCGCAATCAAGTCCCACTTTGTACTGCGGTTGGGATTCGTCCCCTCCTGTACATAGACGGTCCTTCCTTCTATCAGAAGCTCCGCGCATCTGCCCGTGTTCTTCACGTGAATCTTTTCCCGCTTTCCGTTCAGCTCCACATAGGCGATGAAGCGGTTCGGACGCTCCAGAAAAATTCCTTTTTCCATTCTGTCATACTGCATATTCTGTCTCCTGTCTCATACTTTAAGGAAAAGACAGGCGTGCTTCAGCCAGATTTTAACCTGCCCTCTGTCAGCCTGTCTTTCTACATTCCGCCGCCTGGTGTACTGTCTCATTTGCTTTCATTATACTGAAAGTCAATGATACAATACACTAGAGTATTTTAGATAAAAATTCTTTAAGTCTCGCATCTTTCGGGTTGCCGAAGAACTCCTGGGGAGGCGCTTCCTCCACAATCCGCCCTTCATCCATAAAAATAACACGGGAAGCCACTTCTCTGGCAAATCCCATCTCGTGTGTGACGACCACCATGGTCATACCGTCCTGTGCCAGTTTTCTCATCAAATCCAGCACCTCTCCTACCATCTCCGGGTCCAGCGCGGACGTGGGCTCGTCAAAGAGTATGACGTCCGGATTCATGGCAAGGGAACGGATGATTGCCACCCTCTGCTTCTGCCCGCCGGACAGGGTAGAGGGATACGCATCCGCAAATGCCTCCAGACCGATTCGCTTCAGAAGCGACAATGCCTGCTCTTTTGTCTCTTTCTTTATCTGCTCCTTCGTCGTCTCCACAGGGAGCAGCTCCTTCTTATTCTTTCCCCGGAACATATTGGCGAAACGGGTGCGGGTATTTTTTCGTTTTACCTTCTTTAAATCCTTACATCTCAAATAGGTCGGCGCCATCATCACATTCTGCAGCACCGTCTTATTGTTGAACAGATTAAAATGCTGGAATACCATTCCCATCTTGCGGCGGTGCAGATTGATGTCCACCTTCATATCCGCGATATCCACGCCTTTAAAAATGATGCTCCCGCCTGTGGGGTCCTCCATACAGTTTAAGCATCGCAGGAATGTACTTTTACCGGAACCCGAAGGGCCCAATACAGCCACGATATCTCCCTTATTGATGGTGATATTGATATCTTTGAGTACTTCCGTATCGCCAAAGCTTTTCTTTAAGTTAATTACGTCTATCACTCTTCTTCAGGCTCCTTTCCAACAATTTGATAAGCAGGGTAATCAGCAGTACGAGTGCAATGTAAATCAGCGCCATCACCAGATATGGCACCATGAACTCATAGCTGTTTGTACCAATGTAGTTAAATGCGACATACAAATCTGCCGCCCCCACAAAGCTGACTACAGAGGTCTCCTTTATCAGGGCAATAAATTCATTTCCCAGAGTCGGAAGGATATTTTTCACTGCCTGTGGGATGACAATCTTCGCCATACTTGTCCCAAAACTCAGTCCCACTGCACGCCCGGCTTCCATCTGTCCCGGATCCACGGACTGGATTCCGCTGCGCATGATTTCCGATATATACGCCCCGCTGTTCAGCCCGAATACCATGATGGCGACCTGTACCCCGGTCATCTTCACCCCGATGATGGGGAGCAGGACATAGTAAAATACCAGCAGCTGTACAACCACCGGTGTCCCTCGAAAGAGCGCCACATAGAAGCTGCATACCGCATTCAGCGCCCGCGGCAGCACCTTATATTTCGGCAGAACCCGCACCGTGGCGATAACAGTACCGATGAGGATACCCATAATCAGACCGCACACCGCTATCAGCAAGGTGTTCTGCAGACCTTCAACGACACGTACATATCCGTTTTGCTCCAGGAAAATATATATAAAATTATCTACCTTCTGACTAAAATTGCCCATTGTCTTCCCTTCTCAAAAGAAGGAAGGCGCCCTCTTTCTCTCATCCGCCTTCCTCTTTCATCCTGTTTTTTCTGTCCCCTGCTTCCCCAGACATGCCTTTTCCTTACAGAAATTCTGCCTGAAACCCAGGGAGTATTTTCTTCTCTGTGATTATAACATCTTGTTGATGGATTCGCTGATTGCCGCAGCCGGAGCAGCATCGATGATGACATACTCAATATTTCCGTTTATCATATCGTTTACTGCCAGAGAACCGCTCTTATATGGCTTGCATGTCGCTGCCAGTCCTTCAAATCCAAGGTCTTCGCTTCCCTCTACATAGCTCTGCCCTGTTGTTCCCTGCTGTACGCCAATGTTCGTATCCGCAGAAAGCTCAGCCAATTTCGCCGCTACTGCCTCCGCATCCGCGCAGTCATCAAATGTGGTGTCATTGCTCGGCACGATGAGCCTCTGGGAAGCCTGATAATAGGAATCTGTAAAGGTCACCTGCTCTTTTCTGTCCTCGCTGACCGTCAGACCTGCCATAGCGATGTCACATTTCTGCTGTCCTACAGAAAGACATACCGCGTCAAAGTCCATGTTCTGGATAACCAGCTCTTTGCCAAGCTCCTCAGCGAGAAGCTCTGCAATCTCCATATCGATTCCGTAGTAATCCTCACCCTGTGTGTACTCGAATGGCTCAAACGCCGCGTTTGTCGCAACAACAAGCTGGTCCTTGGACTCATCCAGGGAAGCGGATTTTACTGCCTTAGGCTCGCCGCCGCCGAAATACTTGTCACAAATCTCATCCAGAGTGCCGTCTTCCTTAATCTTTGCGATAAATGCATTTGTCTGCTCCAGAAGCTCCGGCTGTTCTTTGTCAACACCAAACGCATAACTCTCATCTGTCAGGTCGATGTCTATCACCTTCGCTGTCACTGCCTCATCACTTGATTTTCCACTGTCGCCCTTTGCCGCGCTGTCGTCTTTGGAGCCGCATCCGGCAACCATTCCCGCTACGAGCGCTGCGCTCAAGCATACTGCTAAAAACTTCTTCATGGTCTTCTCCTCCAATTTCATCTTTATTTCTTCCACATCTTTTTTTTCATTTGTAGAATCCTTTACATTCTACCACACTTCTTTTTGAAAAACAAACCCTGCATTCTTCTTTTTCATTCAGGCTTTTTCATCCTCTGATGTATAACAGACTCCCAGCACGCATCTTCATACCTCCACGCCCATAAGCCTTGGGTTTACAGAGCAAGAATCGCCGCGATTCCAAAGTATAGAAATACGATGATACCGAGCACAATGCGGTAATATCCGAATACCTTGAAATCGTGGTTTTGTATGTACCTCATCAGGAACTTGATGGAAAAGATGGATACAACAAAGGACACCAACATTCCCAAAAGGAGCAGGAACACTTCCATGCCTGTGAACTTGAGTCCAAAGTGTATAAGCTTCACCGCGCTGGCGCCGAACATCGCCGGAATCGCCAGGAAAAATGTAAATTCCGCCGCCACACTCCTGGCAGTTCCCAGTAATAGCGCTCCCACGATGGTCGCTCCCGAACGGGATGTTCCCGGAATCATGGCGAGCATCTGGAATACGCCGATAATCAGCAGCGTAGGGATGGTCATCTGAGATATCTTTGTAATCTTCGGCGTTTTGCCCTTATGGTAATTCTCAACAACAATAAAGAGGATACCATATACGATAAGCATCGCGGCCACCACATAAGAGTTGTTGAATTTTTCTTCTATAAAATCGTTGAACAGTATTCCAATGACACCTGCCGGAACAGAGCCGATGACTACCTTGACCCAAAGCTGTATGGTCATCATCTTCTGCTTCTGCGTCTTCCTCGGCGAAAATGGATTCAGTTTATGGAAATAGATGACAACCACCGCCATAATCGCCCCAAGCTGTATAACCACGTTGAACATATCCATAAAGGACTGGCTGACATCCAGATGCAAAAACTCTTCTATCAGAATCAGATGCCCGGTACTGCTGATTGGCAGCCACTCTGTGATTCCCTCCACAATCCCCAGGATAATTACTTTTATCGCTTCTAACATTTCCTTCCTCCTCTAAAGCACAAATTTTTCTATCGCCTTTGCCGCGCCTTCTTCTTCATTTGTGCCTGTAATATAATCTGCCGCCTTCTTTACCTGTTCTTCCGCATTTGCCATGGCAACCCCGAAGCCTACCTCTCTTAACATCGCCTCGTCATTGTCGCCGTCCCCGCACGCCATAATTTCTTCTCTGCTGATGCCGAGTATCTCTCCTAACTCCACCAGACCTCTGCCTTTATTGACACCCGCGCCGTTGATTTCAATATTGTAGCCCAGAGAGCCAACAAGCACCATGCCGCTGTCCTTCTCAAGCTCTGTCCAGGCTCTTTTTCTCTCGTCCATATCCGCGAATAGAAGCTGGGTCTTATCCACAGGCTTACCCAGTTCTTCCAAAAAAGCCATGATATCCGGAACTGTTGTTCTTGTGGACTTCACGTACTCCCACATGTGCGGGTTGCGGTGATATTTCTCAATCTGCCGCAGACCTTCTTCAGAGATATATCCCTGTCCTTGGAAATATACCTCTTGTAATGTATCATATTTCTGTGCGATTTCCAATGATTTTTTCGCTTTTTCCAAGGGCAGCAGGTGCTCTACAAGTACCTTCCCCGTCTGTGTCTCGATGACGCGGGCTCCGTTGGAGGTCAGAGCGTAGCGCATCCCCGGCAGATTCCGCAGATACTCAGGAATCCCAAGCCAGGGTCTGCCGGTAGCAATCAAAACGACAACTCCTTTCTCCACAGCCCTTCGTATCACATCTTTTGTATAAGGAAGCAGCTCCTTTTTTTCATTGAGCAATGTTCCATCCAAATCCAATCCGACCATCCGTATCTTTCGTTCCATGTCTCTTATCCCTTCTCCATCATTTCATTGCTATTCACAGCCCCACTCACATGCTGGATTCGGCTTTGAATAGCAATCTCATTTCTAAAAAATTTCTAATTTATTGTAACAAAATTTGCGTCACAAAGCAATTTATAGTATAATAGCTTGCGTACAACTTATCATTTGCGGTTTATTTCGGCAAAATACGCCGTGACCGCATATATTATTCCCATTGCAACCACATAATTGACTTATGTAAAAATGGAATCAGAAAGGAATTTTTATGGTGAAATCAAATCCAAAACGCTGGCTTAGGACAGGTGTTGCTTTGCTGTGCTGCCTCGTGCTCGTACTTTCCATTTTTCCGGCATACGCAGAGGACTCCAAGACACTGGAGGGACAGACCTCTGAGCTTGAAAATCAATTATCCGGTATAAACCAGGAACTGGTTACCATCAGCGAAGAAATCTCCTCCACGGAGATGCAGGTCGCTATCATCAACGGTGAAATCCAGAGAACAGAAGAGTCTCTGACAATTGCAGAGGCAAATGAAGCCCAGCAGTACGCCAACATGAAGACCCGTATTAAATATATGTATGAGACGGGAGACGCCACTATGCTGGAGTGGCTCTGTTCTGCGGAAAATCTGTCCGACTTTCTGAACAAGGCTGATTTTATTCAGGATGTTACAGACTATGACCGTCAGATGCTCGCAGAGCTTCAGGAGACACATCAGCAGATTGAGACCGAGAAAGCAAACCTTGTGAGTCAGCAGACTTCTCTCGCGGAGCTGCAGACAAGCCTGGAATCCCAGCAGGCAGAGCTTCAGGCGAAAGCCGCGGAGACTTCCACTGACTTAGCAGACCTCCAGGCGCGACTGGAACAGGCACGCGCAGAGGAAGCTGCCGCAGCAGCGGCACAACAGCAGGCTTCGCAGGAGACAGGTTCCTCCAATGTGGGGGGAGGCGGCGGTTCCTATGACAATTCTGTCATTAACGGAGGCGGCACCAGCGTGGCGGCCGATGAGGTCACATTACTCGCTGCCATTATCCAGTGTGAGGCATATCAGGATTATGACTCCCTGCTTGCTGTAGCGACGGTTATCATGAACCGTGTGGCTGACCCCAGATTTGGCAATTCCATCACGGAAGTCGTCTACGCCAGCGGACAGTTCGAGCCCACCTGGACCGGACGTCTCGACCAGGTATTAGCAAGCGGTCCTACGGGTCTCTCCATGCAGGTGGCGCAGGATGCCATCGCAGGGGCGAGACTTGCGGCGGTTGCTGATTGTTACTATTTCCTGTACGCCGGAACCGGACATCCAGGTATCAATATCGGAAATAATGTATTTTTCCAGAGCTGGTAAGAAAAATCGAATATGAGAACAAAAAAGAATCCGGAGCACCTATGATTTAACTATAGATGCTTCAGATTCTTTTTTATCGTCTTTTCCGATAAAACGTTCTTCTTTTCAGTCTGAATTTCATTTATTTATAACTCTTCCGCTATCGTTCCCACTTCCTTCAACAATTCATGAATCTGCTCCTCTGTTATTTCGTCCATATGGAACCCTCCGGTGCAAGTCACCACAACATTCTTTTTTGCTGCAACTGTTTCTGCCAGATATCTGCACACCGTCTCGTCTTTATGTCCGGTTACATTTAATACGGAAGAAGTGCAGCTAATGCTTCCGTCTCCTGACAGAGATATTCTGGGGACCGCAAGAACCGCCGTACCGATATGCTGATGATTTCCGCCCTGCATTATAATGTTAATATCTTTTCCCACATAAATAAGCTCCACTTTCAACTTTGTATAGGACAATTCTTTCCTTATCACTTTTGTGCGAACTCTTTTTCCGTTCAACTCCTCCATGATTCAGATTCCTTCCCATCTTTTATATTCCCCTGCACTGATACCAAAGGGTTCTACCAATTTGGCTGCAATATGGTATATCATATCCGCAACGTTATCAGGATGATTGTAGAATGTCATCATCAATGGAACAATGTGTACTCCCGGTATTTTTGAAAGTCCATAGAGATTGCGCAAATGTATCGCACTTAATGGTGTTTCTCTTACTCCCAGCACGAGAGTTCTCTGCTCTTTCACTGTCACGTCTGCACTCCTCTGGAGCAGATTATCTGCATATCCGTTAAAAATTCCCGCCGCCGTCTTCATACTGCAGGGCACAATAAGCATCCCTTCTGTTTTAAAAGAACCGCTTGCCGGTCCTGCCCCTGTGTTTTTAAAATCTAAAACATAATCTGCCAGTGCTTCTATCTCTTCTGTCGATATCTCTGTTTCAGACTCTAACGTTACTCTGGCATTATCACTCAAAACCAAATAGGATTCATACTCTTCGGATTCTTTTATCAGTCTCATACACTGCTGCAGCACAGGCATACCGCTTGCCCCGGCAGCTCCCACAATAATCCTCTTTTTTTCTTTTGACAACATTTTTTATGTTCTTTCCACCTTTTTACACTGCCCTCTGTTTTATGTAAGTTCTTCCCCGGAAACCCATTCCGCAGGATTCACTTCCATAAATCTGGCCCTTCTGAATCTCTCTTTATGATTATATGCTACTGTACAGTCAAAAATTGTCTTGCACGCAATACCATGGTCTTTTATGCCCGGATTACATATTGCATCATTTGACGGGTCAAGAGGGTGGCAGCGTACCCCGGGAATTGTTATGATATCTACATCCCCTTGAAACCTTGTATTCATCGCCCATAGCACATCATTCATGTCAAAACAATCTACATCTTCATCTACTAAAAAAACATGTTTAAGTTCACTGAATGCGGCAAATGCAAGAATCGCCGCCTGTCTTTGCCTTCCTTCATCACTTTGTACCGTTTTCTTAAGCTGAAGTACAGCCATATATTTTCCGCCGCCTGCTGAAGCACAGTATACATTTTGCAGTTTCCCCGGCATCGCTTTCTCCACCATGCCGTAAATACTGGCTTCAGTAGGTATCCCTGCCATAGATACATGTTCCTCGCTGGGACCTATGCAAGTCTGCATAATAGGATTTTTTCTATGTGTAACCGCTTTCACTTTTATAATACTGCACTGATTGCTCGCAGGTCCTGTATATCCCGGAAATTCCGGCATTGCATATCCTGTATGGCTGTTTTTATCCTCCTGCACCCTCACATTTGGAAGAATTTCCCCTTCAATAACATATTCTGCATTAGCAATAGCATACCCGTCTATTGTAAGGCATCTGCAAAGTTCGACAGGTTCTCCTCTCAATGCTCCGGCAACCGATAATTCATCATATCCTAAAGGGGTAGTTGGCGGCTCAAAGCATGCCCCTATCTCAATTGCAGGGTCTACACCAATGCTGATAGAAATCGGCAGACTTTTACCCAATTCTTCTGCTCTTTCTGCCATTGCTCCGATATGACGTGCTCCCGGTGTAAAAAAGATAGAAAGTTCATCTTTTCCCTGAATACACAACCGATGAATTGTTACATCTCTAAGTCCCGTATCCGGATGAGCCGCATAGCACATTCCCATTGTAATATAAGGTCCCGCATCCTCGGGAGTGTTTGTAGGTGCCGGTATCAGCTTAAATAAATCAAAGTCACTATCTTCCGCTTTATGTATTATTTCTCTGCATAACGCCGGTCCTTCTTTCACTACCGGAGGAATCGGATGCGCAGCACATTGATACAAACGTTTCCCCAATTCTTCCGGTTCGCAGTCCAGCAGGGCTGCAACTCGTTTTCTGCTGGCCAGTAGACCAATCACAACACTGGTATTCGGATGCCCTTTTATATTTTCAAACAGCATCGCCGGTCCTTCTTTTGTAGGTCTTGCGACAGTCCCGCCTGCGCCTATGTATCTGTACACACCGGAGAGTTCTGCCATAGGGTTTACTTCCTTCTCTGTACTGATTAATTGCCCCGGCATCCTTTTTAATCGCTCTAACGCGCTCCTTAAATCTCTGACTTTTTCTTCCTTTTCCATTATCCTGAACACCTCTTTATTATAAAGCGATTTCCTGTTCTTCTAAGTTAAGCCATCTTACTTCATCCGCTCCAAGTTTCATTTGCGCTGCCGCCAAAGTCTGTTCATACATTTCCGCGTTTTCTCCTCCCTGTAAAGGAATCACTTTTAATTCTTGGTTAAACAGCCACGCCATAGCAATCTGCGCTACTGATACATGATATTTATCCGCCAATTTTTCAGCCCTTGCAAGACGCTCAAAATTCTCCTCTGCATAGTATCCTTTTATAGCCGGTTCTGACAAAAAAGCTTTCGCGCCTTCTCTATCATCGCTTTTGAACATTCCAGACATAAAACCGCCCGACATAGAGGAATACGCAAAAATGGAAATATCCTGTCCTTGCAGCCAGTTCCGGTCCTTTGCATGCTCTGGTCCTGTTATGGATACCCCGCCGCCCCAAGGGTCCTGAATCTGGTGAGCCAGACTATAATGCGGACTTACCGCGCGAAATCCGTCCATGCCATTTTTTTCTGCAAACTCGTTTGCCTCACGGATACGTTCCATTGACCAATTCGATGCCCCGTAAATTTGAATCTTGCCTTCCCTTTTTAATTTATCCAATGTGGGAATTATCTCACTGACGGGCACGGATAAATCATCTCTGTGCAGCATATAGATATCAATATAATCTCTGTGCAGTTTTGCAAGGGAATCATAAAAGTCGCTCAGCAAATCAAACGAAGTCACTCTTTTTCGGTAAAAGTTCGGATGGCAGCCCTTTGTCAGGATAACCGCTTCATTTGTCCTCCCTCTTGAGTTTAAATATTCTCCGAGAACTCTTTCTCCATATCCTGCAGCCGCATCGAAGCAATGCAATCCCATGTCCCATAACTTATCAATAGCAGCAAACTGCTCTTCTTTCGTCAAATTTGTCACAATCCAGGGTGTTGTCTCATCTGTAAATAATGCTGACGATGTCCCTATCATTATAGATGCGCATTCTTTTTCTAATCCTTTGATTTTCATGTCTTTCCTTCTTTCCTTATTCTAATTACCGACATAATATCCTTATTCCGATTTCCCGGGCAACTATATCAGCTTTTATTATGATAAGATTTTATTTTCACCATGTCTTGTATATTTCCTTCTGGCGCTCTAGGATAAAACCAACCTGGCTATATCCATTCAAGACCTTTTATTTATACAAATGGATACATCCTGAATATACAAGTTTTATTTTGAAATTTTGGTATGATAAAATAAATAGATTGCCTAATTCTATATATTTGTATTTCAAGTGTATAAGGAGGTCCGTATGGATAATTTACAATCTTTTGACATGAAAACAGGAGAACGGAAGACCCTGACCATCGGTTCGGAGACAATACAATACCGTGCGTATTGCAATCTACCATACTGCAAGTCCCCTAAAGACCCTATACAGAAAATGAGCCTTTATGTTCCGGAAGAATATTATGAGGGCAAGATATTAAACGGTTATTCACTTAAAACTGCGCCAATTCTCATGCCCAACACGGTCGGCGGTTATATGCCCGGACCTGCCGGACAACCCGCTCCTGATAACACAGGGCGTCCCAACTTTATATTTGCTGCTCTGCAGCACGGCTATGTCGTTGCCTGTGTCGGTGTACGCGGACGTTCCACAGGCAGAAAATGTCAGGACTTTTTTGTAGGCGGCACAGTAAATCAGCCAAACGCAGAGGACGGAGAACTTTGTGGAAAAGCGCCTGCGTTTATCGTAGATATGAAAGCCGCTATACGCTATCTTCGCCATAACAGAGCCAGTCTCCCTGGTGATACCGAGAAAATTTTTACAAATGGTACAAGCGCAGGCGGCGCGCTATCAGCTCTTGCAGGCGCAACCGGAAATCATCCTGATTATATTCCCCTCCTTCGGGAAATTGGCGCCGCCGACGAAAGAGATGATGTATTCGGTTCTATTTGCTTTTGTCCCATCACCAACCTCGAAAATGCTGATTCCGCCTATGAATGGCAGTTTAAAGGGATGAAACAGGCACATTTTATGAAATTTTCTTTTGACGACAAGGGACAGATTCATATCCAGCCCAACATCCTGCCGCTGTCAGATGCGCAGATGACATGGTCGTATGAACTGGCTTCCTGTTTCCCAGACTATGTAAACAGTCTGAATCTGAAAAATACAGACGGCGCGCCGCTTACTCTGTCAAAAGACGGCAACGGTTCTTTTAAAGAGTATATTATTGAAAAATTGACTGCTTCCGCACAAAGCGAGGTAAATGCGGAAACTACATCCGCCGAACGTCTCGGTTGGGATTTCTGCGATTTCACCCCTGTCAGAGAACTTTCTTATCTGACTTTTCACGGGGATACTGTCACAGATTTTCAATGGGATGCTTATATTCGTGCGATTACCCGCATGAAAGTTGTCCCCGCATTCGATTCTCCTGACCTCACAAGTCCGGAAAATGATGAATTTGGGACTTCGGAAGAACCTTGCAGGCATTTTACATCTTTTGGTATGTTACACTCCACAGTAAACGGCAGTATCGCTGACAAAAATATCATTAAAATGATGAATCCGATTCACTATATTAACGATTCTGCTGCCATGACAGCCAGTCACTGGTGGATTCGCCACGGTTCTCACGACCGGGATACATCGCTTGCAATTCCCGCTGTCCTGGCATTGAGTCTTCAAAATACCGGCGCTGATGTAAACTTTAAGTTTCCATGGGGACTGCCGCACAGCGGAGATTATGACTTGCCTGACCTTTTTTCATGGATTGATAATTGCTGCAAATAAAGGAGGAGATTTTTTATGACAGATAAAGAAAAAGAACTTTTATATTTTCATCCCAAACATTACGCGGTGAAAACCTGCACTCTGGACAGTGATACGATTACTTACCGGGCATTTATCGGACTTGATTACTGCCTCTATCCCGTTGCCCCTGTCCAAAAGCTCAACCTCTATGTGCCGGAAGATTATTATGACGGAAAAACCATTAACGGTTTTACAATAGATTCTGCCCCTATTTTTGTCTACAATACTTCCAGCGGCTATATGCAGGGAGATTCCGTAAAGCCTGAAAAGGATTTCTTCACCATGCGGAACGGATGTTTTGAAGCATTACGCCACGGCTATATTGTTGCCGCTCCGGGGATACGGGGAAGAAATTCTAAAGACAAAGACTCTTTTACAGGAAAAGTTCCTGCCATGATTGTTGATTTAAAAGCTGCAATACGCTATCTCCATTTCAATAAAGACCGTATCCCCGGCAGCACAAATCATATCATTACATGTGGCACAAGCGCAGGCGGTGCGCTTTCTGCTCTCGCTGCCGCAAGTGCAAACCATCCGGACTATGACCCATATCTGGAAGAAATTGGTGCGCCAAAGGCTTCCGATGAGGTATTCGCTGCATGCTGTTACTGTCCGATTCATAATCTGGAACACGCCGACAGCGCGTACGAATGGATGTTTCAAGGTGAAACAACTGTATCCGAGCTGATTTATGATTTTGATTTCAGCCATACCCCGCTTCTCCTTAAATCTATGTCCTATAAGGAAAAAACGATGTCATCACATCAACTGCATATTTCTGAGCAACTCAGACAGCAGTTCATAGCTTATCTCAATTCACTGGGATTAGAGGATGACAGTGGAAATCCTCTTACGCTGGATTCCGCCGGAAACGGTTCTTTTAAAGAAGAAATCAAAAAATTTGTGATTTCCTCTGCTCAAAACGAACTGGATACTGCAAAATACAAGCTCTCCTGCTCCCATTTGTACAGCCTTCTTCCGCAGAATACTAATATCAAAGAGCAGGATTGTTTCACCATAAAGGACGGCAAAATCATTGATATGGACTGGTTCTTGTTCATCAAGTCCATTCGACGCAACAAGTTTGCTCCGGCCTTTGATGACCTCTCACTCTCCTCCTGTGAAAACGATGCATTCGGAACAACCAATATACCCGCAAGACATTTCACTGCTTTTTCTTATGAAAACAGTGAAAGGGAATCAGAACTTGCCGAAACACATATTGTTGATATGATAAACCCCGTACATTACATTGGTAATGCCCAGGCAGCGAAACACTGGTGGATTCGACATTCGATTCACGATTGCGCAACCTCTCTGGCAATCCCTGTTATTCTTGCTACTCTTTTAAAAAACCGTGGATATAATGTAAATTTTGAACTTCCATGGGGACTGCCTCATTGCGGTGATTATGACATGGATTCCTTTTTCACCTGGGCAGACCGCCTTTGTATAGAGGAAAACCAACCCGAAATACTTTAACTTCACCACATTATATATAATATATCCTTTTTTATTTCCATTCATTAAAAACCAGCCTGCTTGTAACGCTGGTTTTTAATATGATATACTGTAGAAAATATCAGCGGGAGTGAAAAGTTTATTCCCGCTTCAACATAAAGAACATCGTTCTGCAATATAGGAGAAGCATATGAACAATACAAATATACATGATAAAATTTTTAAACTATCTCCCGCTGAAAAGGCATTCAAAACCGCCTATGAAAACGGTCATCAGAATCTTCTGAAATCCAGTATGACCTATTCTCAATATATTACCCACCTGAAAGATGGGCAATGTATCGAAATTCCCGAAAGCCGCTACTACCGGGATATGTCGCTGGAATACCTTGGCAATACCGTTATTGAAGTAGAAAACATTTCTAATGGGGATGCAATCCATATGACTATCCATTCCCGTTACAGTTATCCTGTCATGCACAACCATGCATATATTGAATTGCTTTACATATACAGCGGAAACTGCACACATTTTGTGGAAGACAAAGAATTTTCAATGAAACAGGGGGACATTTGCATTCTCGCGCCTCACACCATGCATGCAATATCCGTTTCCTCTGATGATACAATTGTCATGAATATTATGCTCAGTCAACAAATATTTGACCGTTCCTTTTTTGAACTTCTGCGCGGTGGCAGTGTTATGATTAAATTTTTTGAAGATTTATTTTATAAAAGAGACTTCATCAGTCCTTACGTCATTTATCCGACCGGAACGGACGAACAAATACAGTCTCTTTCTGAACAGATGTATATAGAGGTGGAAGGTCAACAGTATGCCTACCGCCGCAGCCTTCTTCTGCTGGTTCAGGCTCTGTTCATCCGCCTTATCCGTAAATATGAAATGCTGGCAATTGTTACAACCGCTACAGAAAACACATTTAATAATCACGCTGTATCCATTCTGGGCTATCTTTCTCTTAACTATAATCACACATCTCTGAACGATACTGCTGCTTTTTTCGGATATGCGCCAAACTATCTTGGAAAAATGTTAAAGTGTTATACCGGCAAGACCTATACAGAAATTGTACTGGAGTATCAGCTTGAAAACGCATGTAAACTACTTGAAAAGGGTGATATGAGCATAACGGATATCAGCCAGGAAATCGGCTGCTTTGACGCCAGTCACTTCACTCGTAAGTTTAAAAAGAAATATGGCATTTCACCGACAGAATACCGGGAACAGCATAAAAAACAGTTGTAGCTCAAAAAGGTTATCGCCATTATAAACAGCGGTAACCTTTTATGCTTATCTAATTTATTTATCTTTCTGCATGTAATCTGTTCTGCATCTCTAATTTGAGATTTTCGATAATTCTTTATCTATCTCATCAAGCTTCTTCTGCCCTATATTAAATTTATGTAACAAATTGGCCAATGTCTCATTTTTGAAGTACTGGACAATATCTAAAACGGGGATTTCCCTGCCTGAATCATTGACATCTTTGACCGTTAAATTATTTAATACCGATTCCATAAGTTCCTTTGCCAATGGATGTTCACTGAGATAACCTATCGTACACCTAAGAGACAAATAGCGATCCCGGTTGCCTGTGACATGTTTTTTACAAACAGCTTCTTTTATCCCATCTAAGGTAACTTCCCCTAAAACATCTGTCAGCCAATCAATGCTGTCCTGGACCCAATGACTTACTCTGCTGCAGATTTCTGTATCTTTGTTTAGAATTGCCGAGCTGACTGTAGAGACTCCGTGTGGACCATACGCATATATATGACATTCAAACGAAATATCATATTTTCCAAGGGCTTCTGCAAACTCTAATGTATTACAGACCGGTACAACCGCATCATTTCTTGTTGCAAACAAAAAGCAAGGGCAAGTATCTTCATCCACAGCCGCAATCGTATTGGGAGCAGAAGGATTGCAGTCTTTTACAGCCTCCCCTGCCGCCGCATAACCCAGCACAGCTGCATTCGGTCGGTTTTTACTCATTGTAGCCGCCGCAGCTGCCAAATGCCCTCCAGCTGAAAATCCAATCACTGCAATTTTATCCGGATATAAATTCCATCGATCAGCCTCTGTTCTGATCATTATCATAGCTTGTTCATAATCCTCTAATGGTGCCGGCCAAACGGCATGCTCTCCAACGGAATACCTTAAGATAAAAGCCTGGTATCCCGCTTTTAAATAGGCTGCTGCAACCGGATCCGCTTCGCGTTCTGAGCAATTTATGTATGCTCCACCAGGTAATATTATCACTCCCGGCCGTTTTATTATCTGACCGTAGTCATCCTCTATATCCTGAATATATGCGGTTAAAGTTACTCTTTTTTCTTTGTCCAGCTCAACTGTCTCTATTCTCATATTAATCTCCTTTATCTCTGATTACAAAGCTTTTCTTTCCGCCGTTCATTTTAAATAGAACAAACCTGTCTTCACGGCCTTTGCATGACATATAACTGGTTGAGGCAACAATATTTTCCTTTTGATACACTAATACTCCATCCGCATATATTTCTGCATCCACCGGGGCTGGCATCCATAGTTCTGTTTCTGTCCCCATCGGTATAGATACTTCCATCTTTAAAACTTCTTCCGTCTCTTTTTTCACCCTTACCTCTATTTTCCCTGATGGTGTTTCAATTTCTGCGGCAATGTCTTTAAGAGCAGCCATCATGGGTTTGATCCGGCTTACTTTATAACCTGGTTTAAGAGGGCTGATTCCCGCATTATAGCGATACATCATAACAAGAGGCGCTCCTGTCCAGGCATGGTTTCTCGTCCCGTCATGGTCATTCCAAAATTCCCACAAAGTTGGATAGTAGTTTTCTACCATATCTTTATAGCGCCGCTTCATCCTTTGCAAAGCATAGTCATCATATCCCATCATATATAAAGCTTCCTGGACGTACATCTCCATATAGGGGCTTGCGTTTTCCGCTCTTTCCATAATCTTTAACAGCGCCGGATATTTTGAACTGTCGGCAAGTCCTGCATAAACAGCCATCGCATTTGCCCTGTCATCCGGTTTTTCATTTTCTGTTTCATAATAGTATGCCTGTTTTTTTTCGTCCCAGAAAATATCTTCAAATACAGAAGCAATTCGTCTTCTCTTTTCTTTAAGGCTATCTTGCTCCTCAGATGGTCTTCCAAGTAGTTCCGCAATCTTTATAAGGCTTCCTGCCGCTTTATAATACCAACACTGATGGATTAGATAATCATCGGCATTTTTCCCCCAGTCTGACCATACCGGTGTCCCTCTTCTATCGGTCACAAGACCATTTTCTTCTGTTTTCCACAGCTCCATATAACGCAGCAGAGAATCATAACAGTCTTCAAGTGTACTTCTGTCTCCTGTATACATATAATAAAGCCATGTCCCGTTTACATAAGCCAGAAGCTGTGCAGGCATCTCCTGAATATGCGCTTCAGTATTCCAGGTAATGCCATCTGGGGAGGTGACTGGCAAAACGCCTCCCGGGCCCGCCCATCCTGCCAGTTGATAAATCGTCTTTTTAAATAAAAGCATGGCATTGTTATCCATACTGTACGCCGCCATCTGCATCTCGTTAACCGAGTCCCCAATCCATTGTGTTCTCTCCCTGCAGGGGCAATCCATAAAAGTATCCCGCATCGTGACCAAAAGAGTGTCATAACATTTTCGATACAGCGTATTCAAAAATTCATCATCACATCTAAATTTTCCTGTCTCCGCAGTATTATATAAAGAAGGACGAAATCCCAACTCAAGAACTTTAATATCCGACGGCATCTCATAATACACGTCATATCCGTTTACCCATATTCTTCCGTAAAATTCCTGAATTCCTTTCTTTGTAATATAAGAGTATCGTATAGAGTCGCCATTGATGTCATGGTATGTATCTGTATATATTTCAATCCTGCGTCCGGCAGGCGCTTCTATTTTCATATATGGCGTTCCCTGCAGGTTCGTACGGTTTCTGATTGTATACTTTTTCATAAAAATATTATCCTGTTTCCTTCCTGCAAGACACATGGCTTGATTGATATATAAATACGATCTTCCGTTCTCTTTTTTGACAGCAGTCTCTGTCCCTGGCAGTAATTTACTAAATGACCTCAGTTCTCCTCCCGGCTCTTCTTTGCTGATATCAGCATCGAATATTACATTCTTTTCTGCCTTATCTGTAATTCTCATACTATATACTTTTGTCATGCCGCCTTTCACATTAGAAATCCCCACAGTTCCTCCGCCCAAGCATACACCAAACTGTTTCTGTAATTTCACACCATCCATATACCCGGTAAAACCATCTTTTTCAATGAGAAGCGACAGGGTATGTCTTTCATCATATAATGTTCTGCCTGGATATAGCTCAGTTATAGAACGGCTTTCAGCAATTGATGTCATTTTATCGCTGCAAATCTCTGTTTCCAAACTGGGAGCTGTTTTTCCAACTCCTACTTCCCTGCAGGCCGATAGACGAATCTTTGCGCAGATACTATCATCTTTTCCTCTGGCAAGCAATTCCAGACACGACGGCAAATCATACGCCTGCCCCATAAAAAAGCCGGGATATTCCATTTGAAAGTCAATTGTAACTCTGTATTCTTCCGGCAGCTTCAACAGCTCTATATAGTGTCCGATATATTCCTCTTTCCAATGCAGTTCTCCTTCTTTTTGATACACCTGTACCGGTTCGTTTTTCCACTGTGGGATGGGACGTTCTACGAGAGCTGTTTTATTTCTCGCTCTCTCAGAAGCATGCTGCCATTGGGAATCATCAAAATCGAGTTTCTTCCAGCCACTTATTTCTTTTTCAGCATTATACTTCGTATTTGGTTCAGCTAATCGGTAATTGGGATTTGTTTCATGCCGTTCGTAAGCAGGGTCCAGGCTTATCCTCCAGCTTTCATCACTCGTCACACATCTTCCTTCTCCCAATTCCGCTTCAAATAGCAGGCCGGGATTTCCGCTGTCTTTAAAACCATATCCATTCGCTCCAAAATATACCGCCTGAATCGCAATAATATTTTTTCCCTGTTTTAAATATGGCGCTATGTCTATTACATCATAATACATAGACTCCGGTGTCGGACCATTCTTTACCATTCCCTCCACAACAGCTTCTTCTCCATTAATCCACATCCAATACTTGGAATCTACAGAAATTTCAGCCCTCACGCTTGCAGGTATACTTTCGAGTTCTATTTTTTTACGAAATAGTACCCACTGTCCTCGAGACGGCTCTCCGTCACACCATATCCATCTGGCTTTCAACCGCTTTTCCTCATTTTTTTTCATTGCAGGCTCCTTCATATATCTAAAAACAGACAGTACATAAAGCCTGTCTGCTTTTATTATTTTATATTACATTTCTTCTGTTGCAATACCTTTACTTCTCTTTTCTACATTGGCAGCCGTTACTTCCTCCATCGTCTTTTCATCCAGCTTATAGAAGAAAATGATAGGCAGTGTAGCAATACCCAGTGCGATTGCCGGAATGACATTTACAATAACATTAATTCCTGTCAAAGTAGAAGCAGACTGTTCTGCATTTGCAACATATCCAACAGCCGTCAACATCCAAATTCCTGCAGTACCTGTAATCGCAGAAGCCAGTTTTACAGCAAAAGACAGGCAGGAAAATGCCAGCGCATCCTCTCGAATTCCATATTTATAATCACTGTACTCAACACAATCACATGCGAAAGCGTTTGTCATGCTGGAGCACGCATTCAGCCAACCGTAAAATGCACTCAAACCAATTATTACCGCGCTGCTCGGATTCGGAATGAAGAACAGGACAAGCATAGAAGCAGCACTCATCAGAACAGCCATCACAAACCATCTCTTCTTTCCAAACTTTCTCGTAAGAAACGGCAAACAAATATTGCCAAACAGCTGGCCAAAGCTGATTACAGCCATTACCGGAGCAATCAATGTGTAAGAACCTACAACATATATACAATAGTACGATAACAGCATTGCTCTGGAAATTGCACCAATGCAAGTGAAAAATGTAGAAACAACAATTACCAACAGTTGTTTATTCTGCAGTACTCCTTTTAAAGAGCGCATTAGGGACTGTTTTTCCCTCTGCTCTTTTGGCAGTTCGTCCTCTTCCGTAGATATTTCTTTACACTTCCATGCTCCAAGCCATATCATCGGAACCATTACGATACCCAGTATTATAGTGGTAATAAAATAGCCTCTTCCATCTGCTGCCTCTTGTGTCTGACTGAAAAACAAAATCATTGTCATTACACATGCCCCAAGTATCGTACCTATAATCTGGTTTGCCACCTGTGAGATTGCTATTAGTCTCATCTTATTATCCGGATTCTCACAAATACGATTTACTAGTCCATTTACTGCAACCTGTACTACAGTATAAGCCATCCCTGCTCCTATGTAGCATATAAAGCATACAACCGCTTTCAACGTACCTTCAAGAGGCCAGACAGTAAATGTCAGAATATTAAATACTGCCAAAAACGGGGGGCCTACCATCAACCAGGGCCTGAACTTTCCAAACCGGGTATGCGTCCGATCTACAATCAGCCCCATCATTGGGTCATTCACAGCGTCCCATATACGGGCAATCATCATAATTAAAGAAATTGCCGTAGCCGTTAAACCGACAACATCCGTATAGAAAAGCATCAGGTAATTATTGACCATATAAAACCCTATTCCAGTACCCGCACCTGCTATTGAATAAGATATCGTCGACGCTATAGGCATCTTTTCTTTTTGCGTTTGTGCATTCATAAATACTTCTCCTTTCGCTCTATATCATCTATAATGCTATTATAAATAGGTTCTTCTTCTCTATCTTGTACTTTCAAATCAATATTTTGGTAACTTTATGCTACAAAAAGAAGTTTTTTCTGGTAAAAAACTTCCCTTCATCCAAATAGATTATTCACTTTTCTTTTTTCGCATTTGTTCCCGATACTTTTTAGGAGTCATTCCATATATTTTTTTAAATTTTTTTGTAAAATGGCTTGCATCAAAACAGCCTGTCTTTCGGCTGATTTCATTAATACCTAAATTACTGTCCAGAAGAAGTTTTTTTGCATTTTCCATCTGATATCCCAGAATAATTTCACGATACGACTTACCAACATTTTGCTTTAACATTTTTCCAAAATAATTCGGCGTATAATTAAAATATTCTGCTGTCTGAGATAATGTAGTGTGATTATAATGAACCGCCAGATATTCTAAAACCGCAATCACATGTGTATTCAAGATTGTCTCTTCCGAAACCGAAATTACTGCCTCCGTCTCATACTTGCGGATTAGATGAATGAACAGCTGCTGTAGATAAAGAGAAAGCGATTTCCTGTAACCATACGATTTACGTTCCACTTCTTCCCACATTTTCGCTACAATCAACTTTACCCATACATCTTCACCCGTAGGGTAAAGAATATATAGACCTGTAAATTCCTTCCTATATAACAGTTTCTCAAAAAACTGACATACGTACTCGCCACCTTGTAAAAGTTCTAAAAACTGCTGGTTAAAAACATTCTTACTTACCATAATATTCATGACAATCGTATCATCTCTGCCTACAGAAATCGCATGCATAGCATGTGGTGATAAAATACAAAACTCTCCTTCTCTCATCTCAAATGATTGATCTTCTACAAAATGCACGCATTTTCCTGAATATACATAAACAATTTCTATATAGTTGTGATTATGCATGACCGGATATGAATATCTGGGGTGAACTGTCATATAAATTTCATATTCCTCTTTAAAATAATTTTTTTCAGTAATTATATTGCCCTGATATCCCTTAGAAATATCCCAAAACGAATAATTCAAGCTCAACGATGGACATCTGCCATCCCGCTCATATCTGCGCAATTCTTCGAACGTCATTTTATTATCCAGCAACTCTTTTCCATCTTTCATATAAGCTTCCTTCAAAATTTTCTCATGTTCATTTAGCTCTGGAATTTCTTTTATTTGTATATTTACATCCATATTTATTTTCCTCTAATACTCTGTTTTTGTAATTACAATATCAAAATCTCCACAAAGTTTAAAGTACAAAAAATCCAGCGAAAAAATCTGTCTCAAAGTCACATTCCTTCGCTGGAATAAAAAGCATCATATTATTTTTTTGTATACAGGCTTATTTTCCCGAACATCCCTGTCGCTTCAACCGGTTCATAGTTAAAATCAAACGGCGGTCCTGGAAGAACTTCCTGCTCCCTGGCAGGCGTAGTCGCGACTTCAACAATAATCTCATTCTCACCTTCCCGCAATAGTCCTGACAATTCTGTCTGGTACGGCGGATTAAGCCGGAATCCTGCTTCTGCCCCGTTTACATATACTGTCATCACCTCATAGATATTCTCTGCTTTGATATATACTTCTGCCGGAGCTTTATCCATATGAATCTTTTTTCTATATCTGATTATCCCGGAAAAATCCGGATTAAGCTGTGAAATTGGGACTAACTTTTCCATATATTCCTCTGGTCCGTAAGACGGATATTCTATAGCGCGAACTTTGCTTACTTCCCATCCGTCAGAAATATCCTGTTCATTCATGCCGGAAAGCTGCCCGTCATATGACCGATGTTTCCTTACGCATTCCTGTCCTTTCCTTTCAACCAGCACCAGCGCTTCTGCCGGAGCCAGCTTAACCTTTATCAATGTCGTCTCTCCGAGATAGGATTGCTCAATCGTTTCATATTGGTCAGAAAGCGCATCATAGCATATCATTTCTTTTGCCCCTGGAAGCATTACAGTTCCTTCATAGGTTTTGGACGGTGACTCGTTTTGGAACATATAAATGTCCCCATCTTTTTTATAGTGGTAGAAACTTAATTCCTTAAATGGTTTGTCAAGGCAGACATCGCAGTATCCATCCTCCGCCATACATGCCGCAAGATTTGCAAGAGGAATTACCTGGGTACATTCTTTTATCTGTTCTGTCGTGACATCCGCGGAATGAGAGATAATATCTTCCGGATATTTGTCGATGAAATACACAGGCAGTCCTTCCCTCTTCATAATCCATTCCGCAAAATGGTCTGGAATCGCCCGGGTATATGGAATGATTAGAGCATCAAATGTTATACCATTGATAAATAATTTGCCGTTCTCGAGCCTGCCATTATAGTTTTTCAAATTTTCCAGCATATCCATAGAAACAATATCCAAATCAATCTGATTCTCCAAAAGCTGTCTTATAACCTTCTGCATTGGCATCGCGCCGCCAATCCAATCTGCTTCACCGTCATACAGTACAGCCGCATTTGCCGCATGCTGCCCTCCGGACAGTAATTCACACATGCGGTTTGCATATTTCATCAATTTTACAAAATATGAAAATTCCGGATTATTCCCTCTTGCATAAAAATGCGGAGGACAATCCATATCCGGATATTCCGCCATAGAAAATGCATGTGGGACTAACTCATTCACCCCTTTTACCAAAAGATGGTCCAAAACGTATTTCATGTCGCGCACACCAAAATTCCATCCATATGCGCCAAATAGCTCGCACATTGTACGTCCTTTCTTTTTGGGGTCAAGATGCCCGCAGGATGCGCCCAATTTTGCAAGCGTATAATGATAAAATTCTCCATCCCCGCCGAGTTCACCAAGCCCCTGCCTTTCCGTCACAGGAGCACCAAATACAATCTGCTGACCGATATCATCAATTCCAGCCATATGCTGTCCGGACATTGCTCTGAAATAATGAACCGCTCCCATGCCAAGCCTGCTGTGAGTACCATTGTCCTCTACTACGTGACCGATATACTCCACTCCATGTTCCTCGCACCATTTACCGATTGCATCAGAAAAGTTCTTTTTATATAAAGCTGACACGCAGTCCATATAGTCATACCGGATACGATTCTGTTTTTCTCTTTCTTCTGTTTCCTGAAAAAGAAATGGAAGATAGAGAGTATAACTGTCACCATAGCGTTTTTTAAGCATCCCCTCCAGCTCATCGCTCCAGGGAAGCGGCATTTTCTTTTTCCCCAGCGCAGCGTCATAACAAACTTCTGTAATATTGCCAAATTGAGGTTCATCGGAGAAAAATCCTGCGATTGTCTTTCCGAATTCTCCCTTATATCGATTCCAGTGCGCTTCATAGACGCCCTCAATCTGGGTATGGGCGGATTCTGCATCAATCAGATTTATATATGTATCATTTCCCCCATCACACCGTGTTTTAAAGATAACATATACAGTCCACACCCCTTCCGGAAGAGAAAATTCAGCAAAATCCCCTTTTACAGTATCTGTCAAATCAATCACTTCTTCATGGAGTTTTTTCCCTTCCCCAGCTTTAACAGCGATTACTGAGAGCAGTTTATTCTGGGCGCGCTCCTCCAAATTTTTCATCGCATCATCTATTTCCCAGAAACCGATGGCCGGCTTTAGCATTCGCTTAATATTTAAAGTCAGAAGACGTCCGGGATATCCGCTTATATCAGCCTTAGAATTAGTGATATACAGTTTCTTTCTTTCCGGATATGTATTCTCAATCAACCCGTTTGCATAACCTGTAGGAAAATGTTTATCATCCAGTATCCATATTTTCATATCTCTCTTTTTTGCCTCATCAAGAATGATGTCCATGTCGTGCCACCATCCCTCCCGGCAGAATTCTTCATGCGGTCTGGCTTCTACGCACACTGCTCCAATGCCGCATTCATCTATCTTTTCCATTTCTTTGCGAAGAACTGCTTCTTCCTCGCCGCGCATCCATAAAAACGGGAAAATGTGATTTTTTCTCATAGCGACCTCCTATAAAATTTTCCATTTTTACTGCTGCAAATCTGTATTTCCCACTTCAAGAAGCAGCCCAATCTCTTTTAACATATCCGCGTAAAACACAATCGGTGTATCATCCGGAAAGCGCACAGACAGAGCCGGTTCTCTCCCTGATACTCTTTTTGCCATAGCTAATGTCTCTGTATAATGCTCCTTACTTTCCAGCATAACATGGTGCACTCCCGGACCGTGTTCTTTCAAAAAGTCCATATATATGCTCGGTCCAATCGGTTCAATAACTTCAATTTCATAACCGTCTTTTCTAAACATAGCCGCCGCGAAATCCATGCCAATGCTGTCATTCACTTTCTTATCGTAAAAAAACGGAGCGTGCTCCTCAATATCCCATGGTCCAATCCCCATTTCCGTTTCAAAAATACTGACAGCCTTCTTCATGTCTGCAACCACAATTCCTAAATGTAGAACTTTTCCATATTTCTGTTCCATTATTCATTTCTCCTTTTTTCAAATTTTGTAATACCAATATAATTTATTTTTATTTATCAAGATTGTATTTTTCTGCTAAATCTTCTGGGATAAAAATGTTATATTGATGATTAAGAAATAAAATGTGAAACAGAAAACTGCTGGTATTTCCGGTTTGCTTTTAAACTACTAATTTATACCGCCCTTTTCCAAGTCTTATGACTTGACCGTCCTCGCACAATTTTCTCAGCACCCGCTGCAGCTGCCTTCGGCTGCAGCGAAGCTGATGTGCGGCTGCCTCCATCCCTTTTAACTCATGCGAACCGCATATATTTTTCATGTACAGGATTACCCTCTCTTCGATTGTAGAAGCACTCGCATCAACAAAAGCAAAAAGTTGTAGTTTTTCAACATAAGATTCAAGCAAAACATGGAGAAAACGTACATCTCTTTCCAGTTGCTCCCTGTATGTTTTTACGGATAAAACAACACATTTTACTGCTGTCTTAGCTTCTACAAAAAATGGTGGAGTTTTTCGTTTAGAAAATTCAATATCTCCGATTAAAGTCGGACTATCAGTCTGATTTACCGGCAAAATACTGCCTTCTTCACCAATGCCATATATCCTAATCGTTCCACTGACCACAAAAAGCAAATCTTCTATATGCTTATTTGGGGCGGTAAGGTATTCTCCTTTTTCATAACAGCGGATATAGAAACTTAAGTCCGGTGTATCAAAGTAACTCCTGATTTTTGTTTTATCAAGCCAGTATTTTATTTGTTCTGCATCATATATTTGTGTCATAAACTTTTCACCTCATTTTAACCATTGTGACACATGTCACAAACAAATTCAATACTCCGCCCTATAATTATATTGAATTTATAGAAATGAGGTAATTAATATGAACAACGAAATTTTTAATGAAGCTAAAATATCAAAAGCATATATTAAGCTTTCCCTGCCGCTTGTATTCAGTATGGTAATAACCTTAATCTACAATTTAGCAGATACTTTCTTTGTCGCTCAAACCAATGACACAGGCATTGTCGCAGGGGTTTCTCTTGGTATGCCGGTATTTACGTTACTTATGGCAATAGGAAATATTTTCGGTCAGGGGGGCGCTTCTCTTATCTCTCGTTTATTAGGTCAAAAAAACATGGCGGAAATTCGCCATGTCAGTTCTTTCTGCTTTTACGCCTCACTGCTTGCAGGTATTATCATTGGCGCTCTCATGCTTATTTTCCGCACCCCTCTCCTCATTGTGATTGGCGCCAGCAGTGAAACTTTTGTACATGCATCGGAATACTATATTTGCCTGGCTATCGGTGCTCCTGTCATCATACTTTCTTTTATTCATTCGAACCTGCTGCGCTCTGAAGGGCTGTCTAAGGAATCTATGACCGGAACTATACTCGGAGCACTCATCAATATTATTTTGGACCCTATTTTTATTTCTTCTTTTGGCTGGGGTGCACTCGGGGCTGCTGCTGCCACTGTAATCGGATATTTATTTTCAGATATATTTTTCATTATTATCGTTGCCAAAAAGAGTGAACTGTTATCTATAAACCTGCGGGAAATGAATGTGACATTAAAACATATCGGACAAATTTTAGGCATTGGTATTCCTGCTGCCATTGTAAACCTTATGCAAAGCGTAAGTGTTGTTTTAGTAAACCAGTTCTTACTTCCTTACGGAAATGAAAAAATCGCCGCAATGGGGATTGTTTTGAAAATAAATATGATTGCCCTTCTCCTTCTGACCGGCTTCGCTTTTGGCGGACAGCCGCTTTTTGGCTATTATTACGGGTCCAAAGACAAAAAAAGACTTTCTGAATTGTTTCACTTTTGCCTTCGTTTCATCTGCTCTATCGCGATTGTCTTAACTATTATTATTTTTGCTGCTGCTCCGCTTTTAATGGGATTTTTTATAGATAATGCAGCAATTGTCCACGATGGTACAATCATGCTGCGTTGGCAGATTATCAGTATGGTATTTGTAGGCATAATCCTTTTAACAACCATTATTTTTCAATCTTTTGGAAAAGTCATTGCCTCCTTCATCCTGTCCATCAGCCGACAAGGTATCATTTTTCTTCTTGTCCTTATAATTGCATACCATTTCATGGGGTATATGGGAATAATCATATCACAAGCTGCAGCAGATATTATAACGGCTGTCATGACAGTTATATTGTTCTATAAACAGGCTTATAAGGAATTTCATTAACATAGCGTTCAATGAACTATATGACAGAGGTATCACACAAGGCTGCTTTTCAACTATATAAACGCCCATTCTTTTCATTCGAATGATTTAATAGCCAAACAGGGGGTGCAAAGGCGGGAATTTCCATTAACCCGCATTACACCCCCTGCTTCTGGCAGTCCTTATTCTTCCATTCTCTTTCTATTGATAATCAATCACGTCAATCCACTTCATGAGGAAGTCTTTCTCCAACTCATTGTTCTTCGTAAGCTGTGCCGCTGCCACAATGGGGAGCCACTGCTGTACATACTGCCTTGCTGTATCACTCTTCTTGCAGAACAATGTCATATACAAATCTGCTGCCTCCTGGTCTTTTAAGGCAAACAGAAGGTAAGTCATCGCCGCATCCGCACTTGCATTGCCCTGAGTCGCGTGTGCCCAGTCTACAACCGTCATCTTCCCGTTCTTTCCCACAATGACATTGCTGGGGTTAAAATCACCATGGCACACTTTGTTGTGCTTCGGCATACTCTCTAAGCGTGTCAGAAGTTCATAGCGATTGGTCGCATCCAAATCCTTCAGACTGTTAATCTGACGCACAAGCTTATCCTTCATCCCTTTGAGCAGCGGGGAAGTCTTTTTGTGGATTTCAAGCTGCAAATCTACAAAATCCTCCATATACTTCTCCAGATTCTTCTTATCGGACTCCATCATCTCCTGCAGCGTCTTGCCTTCCTTATACTCTATAGCAATCGCCCATTTATCTCCAATCTGGGACACCTCTTTGACCTTCGGTATATCCAGCCCTGTCTCCTCAATCCTAGCAGTATTTAATGCCTCGTTAAAGATATCTGACTTTGGATGAGATTCTTCGAATACTTTTACGATAACATCTCCGCATTTGTACACTTCTTTGTAGGGGCGTTTTACGATGAGTTTTTCGTTTTCTAATTTCATAGGGCATCCTCCTTTTGTCTTTCATTTGCCCCCATTATACAACAACTCCCGGAGCAATGTAAGCCCCGGGAGTTAATTTTGTGCAATTTTTAACTAACTTTTTTCGTTCCAAAAGATTGTTAATTATTTACCATAGTAGCATTTCAGATAAATTTCTTTGATTTCCTTCATCAATGGATATCTCGGGTTAGCGCCTGTACACTGGTCGTTGAATGCCTGTTCGCACATCTCATCCAATGTATCCAGGAAGTATTTCTCGTCGATGCCGTAATCTTTAATAGTCTTCTTGATACCAATCTTCTCTTTCAAATCTTCCAGTTTTGCCAGGAAGTTCTCAAATACTTCTTTGTCATCTTTGCCTGCGCAGCCCGCGAAGCGTCCCAACTCAGCGTATCTTGCAAGTGCGTGCGGATACTCATACTGTGAGAATGTTCCCATCTTTGTCGGAGCTTCCGCGGCATTGTATCTCATAACTTCTGTCAGAAGCAGTGCGTTTGCAACACCGTGCGGCAGATGATGGAATGCACCCAGTTTATGAGCCATGGAGTGGTTTACCCCGAGGAACGCATTGGCGAATGCCATACCTGCCATACAGGAAGCGTTTGCCATTTCTTCACGAGCTTTCGGGTCGTTGGCGCCGTTCTCATATGCGGACGGAAGGTAGTCAAATACCATCTTCACCGCTTTCATCGCCAGACCATCTGTGTAATCTGTAGCCATGATGGATACATACGCCTCAATCGCATGAGTCATAACATCAATACCGGATGCGCTTGTCAGTCCCTTCGGCTGGGTCATCATGTTGTCAACATCCACGATAGCCATGTTCGGAAGCAGAGCGTAATCAGCGATTGGCCATTTTACTCCGGTATCCGCATCTGTGATGATAGCGAACGGTGTCACTTCAGAACCAGTTCCGGAAGAGGTCGGGATTGCGACAAAGTATGCCTTCTCTCCCATTTTCGGGAATGTGAATACTCTCTTTCTGATATCCATGAAGTCCATCGCCATGTCTTCAAAGTCTGCTTCCGGATGCTCATACATAATCCACATAATCTTCGCCGCATCCATCGCGGAGCCACCGCCCAGCGCGATGATGGTGTCAGGCTCAAACTGTCTCATCTGGTCCACACCCTTCTGCGCGCACTGCAGAGTCGGGTCTGGAGCCACCTCAAAGAAGCAGGTGTGCTGGATACCCATTTCGTCTAATTTCTCTTCAATTGGATTTACATAACCATTTTTATAAAGGAAAGAGTCTGTTACAATGAACGCTTTCTTCTTGTGCATCACTGTGCCGAGCTCATCCAGTGCTACCGGCATACAGCCTTTCTTAAAGTATACTTTCTCAGGTGTTCTGAACCACAGCATGTTCTCTCTCCTCTCAGCTACCGTCTTAATGTTGATCAAATGTTTTACGCCTACGTTCTCTGATACAGAGTTTCCACCCCATGAACCACATCCAAGTGTGAGGGACGGAGCAAGTTTGAAGTTGTACAGATCACCGATTCCACCGTGTGAAGATGGTGTATTAATAAGGATTCGGCATGTCTTCATTGCTGCTGCATGCTTTGCAATCTTTTCTGTCTGTGCCGGATGCACATATAAAGAAGCTGTATGTCCATATCCACCGTCAGCTACAAGCTGAGCTGCTTTCCCAAGTGCCTCATCAAATGTCTTTGCTCTGTACATTGCGAGTACCGGAGATAATTTCTCGTGTGCAAATTCTTCTGAAATATCAACGGATTCTACTTCACCGATCAGAATCTTTGTATTTTCCGGAACTTTTACACCTGCCAGTTTTGCAATCTCGTAAGCAGACTTTCCAGGAATCTTATTGTTCAATGCGCCGTTGATGATGATTGTCTTACGAACTTTATCAAGCTCTTCGCCTGGTTTCAGGAAATAACATCCACGGTATGCAAATTCTTTCTTTACTTCATCATAAATGCTGTCCAGTACAGTTACAGACTGCTCAGATGCACAGATCATACCATTATCAAATGTCTTAGAATGAATGATAGAGTTTACTGCCATTCTTACATCTGCTGTATCGTCGATGATAACCGGTGTATTACCAGCTCCAACTCCGAGTGCCGGTTTGCCGGAAGAATATGCTGCTTTTACCATTCCAGGTCCGCCGGTTGCAAGAATAATATCTGCATCTCTCATAACGGTATTCGTCAGCTCCAGTGAAGGTGTATCGATCCATCCTATGATTCCTTCCGGTGCTCCTGCTTTCACTGCCGCATCCAGAACAACTTTTGCTGCTGCAATTGTAGATGCCTT
>OGQQ01000579.1_pt1 | contig 34838 bp, 27 predicted proteins | sample 1553281 | NCBI WGS metagenome assembly OGQQ01 (sample SAMEA2579937, study PRJEB22360) | human gut metagenome | biome: human gut; feature: human-associated habitat; material: faeces | place: Denmark | collected 2008/2010 | reverse complement strand
CTACCACCACAAAAGCGGTAACAACGGCAAAGCCAAAGCCGGCAACGACAACAACCGCCGCTACTACAAAGCCCACACCCGAATGGACGGAGAGCAAGGCAAGCGGTACAAAGTACGTCAACACAGACTGCTACAGCCGTAAGAAAGCCGTACTCGGCGCTGAAACGGTAAAGCTGTACAGCGTGAATGACACGGTCACAGTTACGGCTAAGACCGATACAGGTTACTTCAAACTTTCTGACGATAGCTTTATCCACGGCGATTATCTGAGCGACAGCAAGGTAACTCAGCCGGCAGCACCCGCTACAAAGAAAGAGGAAACTACTAAGCCTGCAGATACTACTACAAAGAAGCAGGAAAATAAGCCTGCCGAAGATAACTGGAGATTTACAAAGCAGGATTGTGAAGATATATTAAAGGCTTGCGAAAAGTACGCAAAGGATAATGGATACGCATTTTTCAAACCCTCAGATGTTGGTACAACAAAGGGCAAAGTATATCAACACAGCACTTGGACGCAGGTTTATTCCAATCATCCCGATAGCTTGTATTCCAAAAAACAAGCTATAGAATATCTTTGCCAGTTCTATGAATTCAATGAAAGTCAAGGTTTTTCTACTTGCATAGACTACTGCCTTGCAAGCGAATATTGCCAATGGGCAAAAGAACACTGGGGCATTGATATTAGCAATGATACCGCCTGCCAGGACTTGACGGCTTATGTATTCTTCCCGTGTATGGGTTAAAGACAAATAATAAAAGCAAACAACTGAATATATTAGAGCTTTGAAATTAACTGTTCAAAGCTCTTTTCTTTTTTCCGAAGGTACAAATAAATACGAAAACTCAAAGCAGTCTTTTCATAGGACTGCTTTTTTATATATACAAATGCAAACCAAGAAAGGAAATCGGTATGAAAAACAAACTCAGAAAAATGTTGAGCTTAGTTTTATCTGTCGTTATTGCTATGTCGGCAATAAGCCTGAACACATTTGCGGCTACAATAATGAATATCGTAAACGGCTCAAATCAGAAGTTATATGTTGACTGGTACGATTATTCATATAACTTCAACGGCAGACTGAACACAAGCACATACGGACAGATAATCAAACTCAATGTTGGTAGCCCAACAGGACAGGTAGCGTATTGTATTCAGTCCTCAAAGGATGCTTGGACAAGCGATTATACGGCACAAAAGACCTACAATTTGTTGTCGTTAACGCAACAGCAGAATTTAAAACACGCTCTGATTTATGGCTATCAGGGTACAACAAAATATGGCTACAACGCTGATACTGAACGTATCGCAACGTCGATCGTCACCTGGAATATCTGTGACGGTTGGTTCAACAACTCTTCCGAAAGCACGGCTGTCGGTATATTCACCGAGGATATGTCAAGCTCTATGGCTACAAATGTCAAGGCTTGCTATAACAAGATCAAAGAGCAGATGTTAAGCCATCTTACTATACCGTCTTACGCTGTAAAGCCTACAGTAACAAATGTGCCAAAGCAGAAAATGACGACTAACAGCGATGGAACATTCACAATAACGCTGACTGATAGTAAAAATGTGTCTAAGTATTATGACTGGCAGACGGCAATTAAAAAATACAGCTATCTTTCGATAATTACAGACACCGAAGGAAAGCTCGTTATAAAGTCAACAAAGCCTATACCATCCAGCTCGGCTATAACGCTTACAGCTGAACGTAATAGCAGTAAGTATCAGAATAATATAGTTGATGTTGCACCGATGTATATGATCTCCGGTAGCGGCTCGCAGAGTTCTGCAACATTCGTAACAGACCGAGACCCCAGCACCGCAAAAATTGCTATTTATTCTGACAGTTTAGGCACAGCTCAGATAAAAAAAGTATGGGAACATAACAAAGACAATTCAAGCACGAAAGCCGATAACAGTGACATCTATTTTACGATAAAGAACAGCTCGGGTTCGGCCGTGAAGGCTACTGGCAAGGCAGGCTCGTATACCTACTCTGCAAGCGGTTCCGTGAGCCAGTTCAAATTAAACTCAAGTAACACTTTTTTAGTAAAATCGTTACCTGCAGGAACGTATACCGTTACAGAACACGGAAAGAATTCAGACGGCTCGATACCCTATTACACCCGTACAGGCGGTGTCAGCAAGACGGTAACAGTAACAGCAGGCAGCACAGGAACGGTAACGTTCACCAATACCCGTAACACAGGTACAGGCGAGGTTATAAAGACCTGGATTGATACCAACGGTAACGCCATAGCCGCAAGCAACAACGTTGAAAGAAATAAGCAGATATATTTCCGCATCAAAAACGCTGACGGAAAATATATAACTGTCAACGGTACGAAGTACAGCGGCTCATATTCTTTTGCCGGAACAACAACTAAAGCTACATCGCTGTATGTTAATCCCGGTACAGGTACTTTCACAGTTTCTGACCTGCCTACAGGCAAGTATACCGTATATGAGTACGGCTCACCGGATGGTTATTCTGTCAACAGAGCATCTCAGACAATTACCATCTCAAGAGATAAAACGTCGTTCGTGTCTTTCGTAAATAGCGAGGACAGCGGTACGGCTCAGATAAAGAAAGTATGGCTGTCCGATACAACACTGTCAGCTTCAGAAATAGCAAATCTTGAGAAAAATGTTTACTTTACTGTCAAGGACGCTAATGGTAAGTATATCAAGGTTACAGGCTCGGCAGGAGCGTATGTTTATGCCGGCACTCAGACTTCCGCAAATAATATGAAACTCAGCGGCAGTAAGTTTAATGTAAGCAAGCTCCCTATGGGAACATACACTGTAACAGAGATTAATAACGCAAGCGGTTACAATCCGAAAACGCAGACAAAGACGGTCACAATTGCCAATAAGGGCGAAATAAAGGCAATATCATTTACGAATAAATCAACGCCAGTTGTTGTGATAAGAAAGCATTTCTCCGATGAGAACAATCTGACAGAAGCACAGCTCAAAGAACAGTATGCTAAGGTTACTGTAAATCTGCAGGTGCTTGGCTTCGGCGGAAGTGTTTCCTCGAATCCGCCTGCAGGCTACTATGTAGAATTTACGGGTTCAAACGGTAATTACACATACAAAGGGCTTTCGTCAACCAAAACATCAGCAACAAATCTCAAGCTGAATGAAAACGGCGAAATGACTATATCGTTCGGCACTAACACCGCTCCGTATTACTTGGCTGTAATCGAAACGTACAGCGGTACGGATTACGATGTTGATAACCGGGACCAGCGTATTGACCTGGGCAATGGTGATCCAAACACCGTAATCGACCTTGATGACATTGAGCTTGACAATCAGCTTAAGACCGGATCTGTACAGGTCGACAAAGAGTTCCTTAATGAAAACGGCGCCGTTGAGAACATCACCGATGAACAGCTTGCCGAAGTATCGTTCAAGATAATGCACAACGGCAAATATCTCACCTTTACAGGCTCAAACGGCAGTTATACTTATAAAGGCGAGAACAATACAGGCACGTCACTCAAGCTTAATACAAGCACATATAACTTCATAGCAAGCGGACTTCCCGCAAGAGAGCAGTACACGGTCACTGAGGTCAGCGGCGCTACAGGCTACAGCTTCTCTATCGACCCCGTTACGTTTGAAGTAACACCTAACGGCACAGTAAAGAAAGTATTTACGAACAAGGCAATGACGGGTACGATAAGTATTGTTAAGCACAGTGCAGACGGCGTTCTTTCCGGCTGGCAGTTCCGTGTTACAGGCACAGCCAAGACCGGACAGAGTTATGACAAGACCTTTACTACCGATGCAAAGGGTACAATCACAATCAGTAATATCCGTATCGGTGATTATAAGGTTACAGAGGTCAAGACCGGAAAGACAGTCGGTTATATTACCGAGAACAGCAAAGACCTTGAGGTTAAGACCGATACTGTAACAACAGTCAATATCGAGAACAAGCCGTATGCGAATATCGTTATCAACAAGGTTGACAGCGTAAAAGGCACTGCTCTGAGCGGTGCGACATTCGGCATTTACACAGATGCTGAATGTGAAATTCCTGCACAGGCATATACATCGGCTACAGATGATACTCTGACAGACGCAGAAATCACAGAAAGTGCGACAGGCAAGTATACTTGCAATTATCTCCCTATAAGCAGTGCAACAGGTACAACATACTATGTCAAGGAGCTTACAGCTCCCGAACATTACGCTATTGACACAGACGTACACCCGGTAACGCTTAAAACGGCAAATTCAACCGTAGCAGTATCAAACAACGCTACATCGAAATTCTATGAAACGCCTTTAGGCTCGGTCAGAACGACAAAGGTTGACGCAGATCATCCCGATGTACTTCTGAGCGGCGCTGAATTTACTGTATATCAGTCTGATAAGGCTACTGTATACGGCTCGCTCACAGAAACATCAAAGGGTACATATCAGCTTGACGAAATCCCGGCAGGCACATACTACCTCAAGGAAACAAAAGCACCGAAGTATTACAATATCGACAACACATTCTATCAGTTCACAATTTCTGACGCAGGCAAGGTTGTCGATGTGTCAATCAACGGCAACGACAAGTTCCCCAATGCTCCGCAGAAGGGCGATATAAAGATAGTCAAGAGAAGTGCAGACGGTATTCTCAGTGGCTGGCAGTTCAGAGTAACCGGCACAGCCAAGACCGGACAGAGCTACGATCAGACTTTTACTACCGACGCAAAGGGTACAATCACTATAAGCAATCTCCGCATCGGTGATTACAAGGTTATAGAGGTCAAGACCGGCAAGACAGTCGGATATATCACACCTGCAAATCAGACGATTGAAGTAAAGAGCAATGCAACTACTACTGCAACGTTTGAAAACAAGCCTTTCGGTCACATTGTTATCAACAAGGTTGACGCAAAGACCGGCGAAAAGGTAACAGGTGCTACATTCGGTATCTATACCGACAGCACTTGCAAGACAGTAGCAAAGGCGTATAAGTCGAACACTGACAGCACACTTGTAAAAGCAGAGATTATCGAAACAGCTACAGGAGTGTACACTTGCAACAACTTACCTATAAGCAGTGCAACAGGTACAACATACTATGTCAAGGAGCTTACAGCTCCCGAAGGCTACTACCTTGATACAAACGTACACGCTGTAACTCTTAAAACAGCAAATGCTACTGTATCGGTAAGCAATGAAATCGGAAAATCCGACTTCAACGAATATCCTTACGGTCACGGTGCTGTAACCAAAGATTGGAAACTTGACAATAGTACAGCAGATATGACAGCCGATGAAATCGCACAGATGAAAGCGGAGCTTGAAAAGAGCCTGTATTTCACTGTAAAGGACAGCAACGGCAAGTACATCACAGCTACAGGTGCAGACGGCGTATACACATATAACGGCGAAAGCACAACAGAATTCAGATACGTTTTGAAGAACAGCACATTTACAATCGCTGAACTGCCTACAGGTGACTATACGATTACAGAGTATAGCACACTTCTTGACTACACAATCAAGTCGGAAAATCCCGTAAAGATAACTGTAGTAAGAAATCAGACAGCAAAGGCAACGTTTGTAAACGAGCGTGACACAGGCAACGCAAGTATCATAAAGAAATGGACAAATCCCAACGGGCTGACAACAGCTCAGAAGGCAGAGCTTGAAAAGAATGTATACTTCACTGTAAAGAACGCTGACGGTGCATATTTAAAGGCTGTATCGAAGAACGGCAAGTATGTATATAACGGCAGTCAGACAGCAGAAGCACGTTTTATGCTGACAAACGGCAAGTTTGAACTTACAGAACTGCCGACCGGAAAATATACGATAACCGAAATCAACAATGCTGAGGGTTATCTGCCTAAGACACAGGTCAAGACAATCACGGTAACTAAGGACGCAACTGCAAGTGCAGAGTTTGTCAATAAGGTTATTGTAGGCAATGTAACATTAACGAAAGTCGATGAGGACTATCCCGAAAATAAATTGACAGGTGCTATATTTACAGTTTATAAATCGGACAAGAAAACCGTAGTCGGCACATTAAAGGAAACCGAAACAGGCGTGTACAGCCTTGAGGGACTTGTGTACGGCGAATACTATGTACAGGAAACAAAGGCTCCCGAATACTTCGTCCGTGATGTGAATTTCTACTATTTCGAGATTGTAAATGACGGCGAAACCGTAGAAGTTTCCAACGATGAGCTTGGCAAGGGTACGTTCATAAACTCGCCGGCAAAGGGTGAAATCAAGATTGTAAAAACCTCATACGACAACAAGGTCGAAGGAATACATTTTGAGGTAACCGGAAAGACGTTCACAGGTCAGTCATTCAGTAAGATCTACACTACTGATGAGAACGGTATAATCCGCATTAACGATTTAAGAGCCGGTGAATATACCATACACGAAGTTAAGGATTCTGCTTCGGCAGGCTATCTTTTACCCGAAGATAAGCAGTTAACGATTGACCGTGACGGTGCAATGCTTGTTGCCAATATGCACAACAGCAAGTTACCGGACAATCCCCCGACAGGTGCAAGCGAGGACAGCTTTACGCAGACAGCGGTTATTATCATATCAATGGTGATGATGAGTGCGGCTGTTGTGCTTGCATTCCCGTTATCGAAGCGTAAGAGAAAACGCTAAGCAGCATTAAAATTTTATTGTCACCGGGCGGCAGAAAAGCTCTGCCGCCTTTGTGGTGGCGATTAAAGGAGGAGAAAGATGAAGAATATAGAAAGAATGCTCAGTAGTTGCGGAATTACCTATGAAGTGTTACCTGAAAACGATAGTCTGAATAAGTTAGCAAAATCACTAAGGAAAAAGATAATTTTCGATATGCTGAAAGATGATAGAACGCTGTTTTTTTATGTTGCTGTATTGCTCGTTACTATGGCACTGTCGTTTATTAAAGGATACCCTGTTCCTGCGTTGTTTGTTACGATTTTATTTGTTATTATCATCGTACCCGTGCAATTGATATTGATCTTCAAATACATAAAAGATGTTAAAAACCTATATAAAAACAGAGCGTTCTATAAGTTGCTTATCAGTAAACATAATACCGATGAGTTCATAAAGGAAATATACAATAACTCATCTCGGACGGCATACAAAACTAACGGTAAACCGTATATGAAAAACCAAATATACACATATAATAGCAATCAAAACAATTGTGAGATAATTTTAATAACTTTTGGAAATTGCAATGATTTGAGCAAAGTGCCGATGATGATTGCTGATATGTAAGTCTTAAAACATGGGATTAAATTATTATAACGGACTGGAAAATTTATCATGTAACTTTTTGATTCCGAATGACAATATACAAATTATCGTAGTCCATACAATACATGTAGTATGAAAAGAAGTAATAAAAGATAAAGTGGTAAGCAGAAAATCTGTTATAAATAGTTTGTAATTCAGCAAAATGTGTACAAGGTAAAAAATTACAAACGAAATTTTGCAAACTCCTATAGTTTCAAAATACGCCTTGCGAAACGTATAGTGATAATCAGGCTGATGCTTTAAGTCACATTCTATATTATAACTATCACGCCACAAACGTAAAGTTAATGTCGATAAGAGCCCAAAAAAGAAAAAGCAATTAAATGCAATCACGTCTATCAATTCAAGTACTTTAGCATCACCAAAAATATTTACCGACAAATTATCCATTATTTCGCAAAACTCACTTTGATATAAATTAATTGAGAAATGCAAAATAAGCAAAGTCACAAATAATAATGCGAATGAAGGTCGTAATGTTTCAAACGCCTTGCTGACAGTGTCAAAAATTTTTGTTATCATTTTATTCTCCTTTTCTTTTTATAATAACATGATTTTTGTGTGTTTTCAAGTGCAAAACTATTTTATGAAAGGATGTGATTCCCATGCAGATATAAATTGTCGCCACTGGCGACAATAAAAATCAACATATTTGTCAGAGCGTTAACCGCTCTTATTTTTTTATCTGAAAGGAATATTATTATGAAAAAAGCAAAAGTGCTTGCAACATTTCTTGTTGCGCTTATAACCGTAACAGCTCTCTCAACTGTATGCTTTGCTGCCGGAAGTGCCGATGTAGCCGGTGCCATTACAAGTACATGGGACGGCATGAAAGGTCAGATTAAGACAATCGTAAATGATGTGGTGTTCCCTATACTCGATGGCGTACTCGGTATTTTGTTAATTGTATTCATTACAAAAAGTGCTATTTCCTATAAGCGTAACGGCGAATTTGATATAATAGCACCGGCTGTATGCCTGGGTGGATTGCTATTTGTTCTTACTGCACCCCTTTATATTTGGAACATCATTCCGTGGTAATGCTTGCAGCAGTATTAAATAATTCAATATTGAAAAAAGGCTTTTGGGTATAATAGCTCACAAGCCTTTTTCCTTTTTGAAACAGAAAGGAGTCAGAAATGGCAAAATACAGACGTATTACCGAAGAACAGCGAACAACCGCAAATTCAACGGATCTGTACAGTTTTCTCACGTCACATGGCGAACAATTACAAAGACATGGCAGCGGGTATAAGCTTGTATATACTGAAAACGGACAGAAGCATGACAGTATAACCATTAACGGAAATCAGTGGTATGATCATAAAAATCAGATTGGTGGCGGTGCTATAAAATTTGTCGAGAATTATTACGGTTCTTCTTATCCTGAAGCCGTAGAAATGCTATTAGGGTTTTCATCAGTTCCTTCATCAAATATAACACGAGTATCAAATGTTAATACGCAATTACCGATTAGAAAGGAATTTAAGTTACCGAAAGCCAACAGCGATATGAAACGAGTTTTTGCATACCTAACAAAAACCCGGCACATATCAGGCGACATTGTTTCTTTTTTTGCTCATAAGAAGATGATCTATGAAAGTCTTGAATATTACAACGATAAAACTACAGGTGAACAAAAAGAAACGCACAATGTTGTGTTTCTCGGCAGAGATAAGGAGGGTACTGCCAAGCAGGCTAATAAACGCTCGATTGCCACATACGGCAAAAGTTTTCGCATGACAGTCTCCGGATCTGATACTAATTTCAGTTTTTGCCATATCGGCACTGATGATATGATATTAGTCTTCGAAGCACCGATAGATATGTTGTCATTTATAACGTTATATCCGGCTGATTGGCAAAAGCATAGCTATATAGCTCTTGACGGTATTTCAGAGCGTTCGCTTCTTCAGGCGTTGTCAGACTATCCTCATCTTCAGCATGTAGTTTTATGTACGGACAACGATGAAGGTGGAATAGACGCTGCCGAACGAATACGAGATATACTTTATTCAAAAGGCTATCAGCATATCGGACGGGCAACTTCACAGGCAAAAGACTGGAACGAAGACCTTAAACATAATTATGGCGAAGAATATATTCCGGCAAATGTTCACCCGCTGAAAAATGCTGTTGCTAATGTTGTAGATGAAATCGAGCCGCAAAATGATACATTATCACCCGGATTTGAAGATTTGCTTGCAGAAGGACTGTATACCGATATAGCCGCTCTTGCACTGGATCATAGTGTTCAAACACTGAAACTTGATGATTCGACGATTGACTATACCGCTATGTATGAAAAACTAGCCAATCGTATCAATAAAGATTTCAGAGCATATAGAGAAAAAGGTAAGCCGCAAACAAAAATCGAGCAATTGACCGAACAAATTAAATGTGCATTTAAAATAGGAGAAACCGACACGTGTAAAAGCGTTGCAAAACGTTTCTATGAAATAGCGCAAACAGCAGTATCGATTGAAGCAAGCATGACTCTTGAAATGCAACAGGCACAATCGGAAATCATTGCTGAAACTGCCGTTATGACGATGGGAGGTTGATAATATGCAACAGTATGTATTTATAGTTATTATAGCAATTGTCTTTTTGGCTATGATAATATTCGCTGTTTTAGGGAAGAATTACAGCCTTGACAAAATCAAGGCTCGCAAGGTCGGTAACGGACAGCACGGAACCGCTCACTGGGCGGAACACAAGGAAATTTCACAAAACTTTTCAATTCTAAAATATGAGCCGCAATTATGGCGTATGGGTGCTTGCAGACCAACAATTGACGGAACAATAGTCGGTTTTGAAAAAAAGGGGAAAGATACATACGCATTGATTGATACAAGTGATGTACATACATTGATGATTGCAGCTGCAGGAACAGGTAAAACCACATTCTTTCTTGAACCTAACATTGAATACTGCTGTGCGGCAGGTATGAGTTTTATAAGTACTGATACAAAAGGAGATATATACAGAAATTGCGGTTATGTAGCCGCAAAACGTTACGGTTATAAAATATCAGTGATAGATCTGCGGAATCCGCTTAAATCAGATGGATTTAATCTGTTACATCTTGTAAAAAAATATATGGATGAACACAAAAATAATCCTTTGAATATCAGCGCAAAAGCCAAATCAGAGCGATACGCAAAAATCGTTGCCGACAGTATAATTGCCGCCGATGGCGACAAATACGGAGCAAACACATACTTCTATGATGCTGCAAAGGGATTAATAGCAGCCCTGATTCTGATTATTGCCGAATACGGAAATGACAAAGAATGTCATATAGTGTCCGTGCTGAAACTGATGATAGAGTTGTTAGAAGCAAAACCACAGAAAAAGTCACAACTTAAATCGGAAACATACTTTGCTGATCTGATTAAATTGCTACCGCCGGAACATAAAGCAAGATGGTTATCAGGTGCGGCGATTAACAATGCAGATCAAGCAGCACTCTCGGTCATCTCTACTGCCCTGTCACGTTTAAATTCACTCATTGACACAGAAACCGAACAGATTTTATGCTTTAACACAGCAATCGATACTGAAACACTCTGTAAAGAAAAATGTGCTGTATTTATTGTACTTCCCGAAGAAGACAGAACAAAGTATGTAATTGCTAATCTGATTATAGAACAAATCAGCCGAGAAATATACCATATTGCCGATGAAAACGGCGGTCATTTAGATAAACGTATAATGATATATTTCGAGGAGTTTGGCACAATGCCGCCAATAAGCGGAGTTGAAGCAATGTTCTCCGCCCTGCGCTCACGTTCAGTGTCTATCGTTGCAATTATACAATCTTTCGCACAACTTGAAAAAAACTATGGAAAGCAAGGGTCTGAAATCATCGTTGATAACACACAACTAATGCTGTTTGGCGGTTTTGCTCCCGGTAGTTCTTCTGCCGAAAAGCTATCAAAAGACCTCGGGAAGCAGACTATTCTGACAGGTAGTATTTCTAAAGGCAACGGAGGCAAAAACAGCGGTCACCAATCTCAGCAATTACAGATGACGGGACGAGAATTAATTACAGCCGATGAGCTGAAGTGCTTGCCAAAAGGAACATTTATTTGTACTAAAACAGGAATGTCGCCGTTCAAAGTGCAGCTTCTGTTTTACGAAAAACTTGGCATACGCTACGATGAAAAGCTGAACGCTGAGATTAAAGAGGTTAAAACAGTATATTATGCTGATCGAAAATCGATTAGCAAAGTAATTAAAAAACAGCATATCGATGAGCAGGAGAATGAAATGAATAAAGAAGAAAATGTAAGCGATATTAACGAGCTTATAACCGATTACTCGCTTGAAGAAGATGATATTTTCACAGAAACTCCTTCAAGCAAAAAAATGATACGAACATAAGGAGGGTTTAAGTATGGGCTGGCTATTTGACGTACTCGGAATTTCAGTTGATGGATTCGTTTCAAGCATATTTAATGGTATTATTAACTGGATTTATGAAGTTATTTTCAGTGTTATAAAAGTTGTTTTCACCAAGATAAATGAAACCGGATCTGATCTGTTTCGCCTTCCTTGGGTTCAATCGCTTGTTAATTTCTTCTACATACTCGGCTGGGCGTTATTTGCAATCGGATTAGTTGTATCAATATCGGATATGGTTATCGAATACAGCAACGGCAAAGGCGATGTAAAGACAACTGCTATAAATTGGTTAAAAGCGGTTTTGGCAGTAAGTCTATTTACTATATTGCCGGAACGTTTATATAATTTTGCAGTATATACTCAAGATTCTGTTTCCCGTTCAATAATTGATCAGGTAACCGATGAGAATTATTATCATCATCTTGTAGAATTTAACGTCAATTTTGTTAATGTGATATTCATTTTAATGATATTGTACGCAACCGTGAAGGTGTTCTTTGCTAACGTTAAAAGAGGCGGTATATTACTTACTCTTATCGGCGTTGGCTCGTTGTATATGCTTAATCTCCCACGAGGCTACAGTGATGGATTCAATGGTTGGATAAAGCAAGTTATAGCATTATGCTTTACGTCATTTATGCAAACTACGCTTTTCTTTACCGGGTTAATTACAATTCAAAGTGATTGGCTCATCGGAACGTGTCTTATTTTGTCTGCTACGGAAGTCCCGCGTATAGCTGACAGATTCGGATTAGATACGTCTATTCGCGGAAATATGATGGCTGTTTCAATGACAGCTAATACGGCATTAAACGGCATGAGATTTATTCGTGCAGTTGCAAAGTAGGTGAAGCAATGAAAAATTATTTGTACCCTAAGAATCTCAAATCGAAAACAAAAATTTTCAAATGGCAGGCACGAGATTTTATTGTTATTGTATTTTTCTCTATAATATGTGTTACGATTCTCGCAAACACATTAAGAGCCGAGCAATTTGTTTTTTTGTTTGTGTATGCAATATTAACGATCGTGACAGAGGAAGATCGTACATTATGCAGCTATGTAACGATTGCTGCAAAGCACTTTTTGTTAGAGCAACAAAAATATCTATGGAAGTGAGGATAATATGAAAATTAAAACGAAAAAGAAAACCGTTCAACAGCTTTTAGGCCTTGAAACTTTCGGCAAATACGGTTTGATAGCCGGAAAAGCCGAGTATGTAGTTTTTTCGATACTACCGTCTAACATTGCCGTTATGTCTTTGGAATCAGTACAAATTAAGATCGAAAAATTAATGGATCTTCTTACTGCTTTTCCAAATATACAGATTTTCTGCACAGATGGCTGCGAATGTTTTGACAACAACAAAATATTTATAAGCACTCGTATAGACGACGAGGAAAATAACGCTGTTCGTGAATTGCTCACTAAAGATCTCGAACATATGGAAAGTATACAAAGCGAATTGTCGAACTCACGACAGTTTTATCTTGTATACAGATTTCGCAATCAATCTAAAGATCTCGTCGGAACGATTGTATCCCGGCTGGAAAAGTGTATGAGCGAATACGATTTTGTTTGCAAACGGCTTGAAAAATCAGATTTAAAACAATTTTTAGCTGTATATTTCGGCATATCATCATATGGTGCTGAAATTGCAGATGTGGAGGGAGCAACAAATGAAAATATGTAATAAAAAAGCGGTTGAGTTGACGCCTGAGCAGGAAGAAGAAATACGCATTCAATCATACTTTGACCGCATTACGCCGTCTGTACTCAGATTTTATCCCGATTATTATATATGCGGCAATAATTATTGCTCTGTATGGGCAATCAGAGAATATGCGCCGAAAACGCAGGAACAGGCAATCTTGTCACATATTGCAGACCACGAAAATGTTACGCTGAAGATATATAATCGCCCGGTTTCAGCGGCTGAACAAAATCAGATTATAGAACACGCCGACAGAAAGAATAACGCTCAGAAGAACACAACGACCAAGCTTGCTGAAGCCATAGACGCTGAGAGCAATCTAAGCGATATGGTGGAAATGCTCACAGACATACGTCGAAATAATGAATCAATGGTCCATACCTCGGTGTTCATTCAATTGAAATCTTCTTCAAAGGAACGGCTGACTGAGCTTCAGGCTGATATTTCAATGGAATTGATACGTTCCAAAATCAGTTACGACAGGCTGTTATTACAGCAAAAAGAAGGATTTATTGCAACCCTTCCTTTCGGCAGAGATATGTTCGGAAACTTATTCGAACGGGTTATGCCAATTAGCTCAGCAGCTAATCTATATCCACTGAATTACAGTGGTAAAACCGACGAGAAGGGGCTGTACATCGGAAAAGATAAATACGGCAGCAGTATATGCGTTGATTTTGATGTCAGAAGTGACGATAAAACCAATTCCAACATTGTAATTCTCGGTAATGCAGGTGAAGGCAAATCTTTTCTATTAAAGCTTATCCTTACCAACCTGAGAGAATCCGGATTTGATATACTGAACATCGATCCCAATGTAGAATATGTAGAGCTGACAAATAATCTCGGCGGTGTAAATATTGATCTTATGGGCGGCAAATATACGATAAATCCTCTTGAACCCACTCCATGGGCAACTGATGATAATCAAACTATGCTTGAGGTCGAGGCATTCAGTAAAACCTCTGCACTGTCACAACATATATCATACCTCAAGGATTTTTTCCGTTGTTACAAAGATTTTTCTGACGCAGCTATAGATACGCTTGAAATAATGCTCGGAAAACTTTATGCTAAATTCAACATATTTGAAAACACCAATCTTGATAAAATACCTCACAACAAGTTTCCGTTACTCACAGACTTATATGCGGTTATCGAAGAAGAATACAATAAATGTGAAAAAGGCAAAAAAGCATTATATCGTTCCGATACACTTCAGGATCTGCTCTTAGGTTTAAATTCGTTATGCCGTGGTGCTGAAAGTAAGTATTTTAACGGTCATACTAATATAAAAGACGGCAAGATGATTAACTTTCTGATCCGTGGTATTATGGATACAAACGCAAAGCTCCGTGACACTATACTGTTCAATCTGCTGTCTTACATTCAGAACCGGTTACTTACAAAAGGACGTACTTTTGCCGGAGTTGATGAATTGCATTTATTTCTTAACAATCTGACAACAGTAAAATATCTGAGAGCCATCATGAAGCAGGATCGAAAAATGGATTCTGGTCTGATTATCGCTTCTCAAAATGTTGAGGATCTTACTTTGCCGGGAATAAAAGAATACACCAAACCTTTATTATCGATACCCACTCATCAATTCTTCTTCTATCCCGGTATAGTATCATCCGAAAACTTTATAGATACGCTTCAGCTTGATCCGGCAGAATACAAACTGATAAACAAACCGTCACGTTCACATTGTCTGTATCGTTGCGGCAATGAACGTTATTTGTTGAAAGTCATTGCGCCGCCGTACAAGGCGGCTCTTTTCGGTACTGGAGGCGGTAGATAATGGCTGTCAGTGTAATCGTCAAAGTCGGTGTAAAATTGCTCAGCACCAAAAAAGGACGGCGTTTTATTGTAGGAATAATTTGCGCTGTTTTTATGTTATTGTTTGGAATTACAGCAGCTGTGTGGTTTATCATTGCTTCGTATTTCGGATTAATCGGTAATGCCATGAGCGATGTGTTAATCAATCAGTCATGGTCTGATATTAATAAATATGTAGACAGTGCGCTTAACGATGTCAACAATACAATAAACGGAGAAATAAAAGAAACTACATACAGCTTTATGCCGGATTTTTCAATCAATCTATCAAAAGCTGTTTTGCAGCAGACGCTAGAAAAAAACAATGCTTCAACTATCCTGTTGTACGACAGTTCAGATATAGAGAAATACGACAAGCTTGCCGATGAAGCTGTTACAATGTTAAAAGCCGTCAAAAGTCAGAGTGATCTCAATAAAATATTTCCGGATAAAAAATATAAATATACGGATCTCGAAAACGATACGGCGTTCTCATTGAATGACAAGAATAATTTCAAAGAGGAAACGAAAGAAATGATACAGACACTCGTTCGTAAAGGGCTGCCTGACTATAATTATATTGTGACAGAAAAAACGATTGATAACAAGAATTATAAAACACAGGTTCTGACTGTCAAATCAGGCGAAAACACAGATACAGTAAAATATACTGTCAGCGGCGCAGGCGACATTTACTTACCGCTGTTTATAGCAATGTATCACGCTAAAAACGGTGTATATGTAAAAGATATGTTGAAGAACAGCGTATCTGATTTGACAAGCGATATAGCCGAAAACACTGAATCGAGCGGAATTGCGGATTACAATGATTTTATTGCTACAGTACGTTTAGCAAATATCGATCTTTTCGGTGCCGCTGAAATAGGAAGGGCTGTTACCAATGCTATATCAAACGGCGCAATCGGTATAACACATAAGATTACCTCATATGGAAATAATCGTAATCTTACATTAACTCTCATTATGCCGTCTCAAAAAGAATGGGAAGAAATGTTCGGAGTAAGCGAAAAAGAAGATATAGTTACCGATAATCTGAAAGTAATCGAAACCATGCTTGAAAAAGCCGGCATAACGGATTTATATTTTCCTGTAGCCGCTACTGTGAAATCCGCTCTGTTTACATACTTTGAAGGTTTTTTCAATTTACCTGTAAACAGCAGTGAACTTGAAAACAGAGTTATTCTTACATCGCTTAATGCTGAGCAATTTTTTCATCATAATGGGCTATATACAGCCTATGACGGCGGTGTAACGCTTTCGCTGAAAGCTTCTGAAATTCCTGTAAGAATTGATATTTTACCGAGTGCCGATGAAGTAATACAGGACGCATTTATCTATGACGTTTATAACAGCGAAGAACACAATATAATAAAAAGCACCCCAAATTATACTTACAACTGTTCCGCTGTCGAAATTGCGTATATTATAGACGTTGACGCCTTTAAAGAACAGTATGGGTTTGAATTCCCGACTATAGTAATGACAAACGGCAATACATTTAAGGCCGGCGATACAATTACCATGCTGGTTGAATACAGCTGCATGGAGCGTATTGCTATCGGTGAAGAAGATATAGGTCACTCGCTTCGTGATATATTCGGTAACTCACAAATGATAATCGGATACTCACATAGCGGTACTCACAGTAAAGAAAAAGATGAGGGATTTGATTCAACGGGCTGGTATCATACATTCGGCAGTGAAAAGAATGTATACCATCTCGGCATAAAAGCGGCATTTGTTGATGGTGAAGTTGTCAGACAGGAATATCAGAAACCTCATACATATAACGGATTATCAGTAAAGAACACAGGCGCTAAAGTCAATCCGTTATTATGGTTTAAAGCATTCAGAACAGCCGCTTGACAAACCCTATTCAATAGGGTATAATAATAACAGTAAGGAGGTTAAATATGACTCGTGAATTCGTAATCATGCCCGAATTTGAAAAACAGTGGTCGGCTATGGGGCTTTCTGATAAAGAATTAAGCTCTTTGCAATACGAACTTACTATAACGCCCAAAATCGGTGATGTAATAAAAGGCACAGGCGGACTTCGCAAATTTCGTTACGCTTTTGAAAACAGAGGAAAAAGCGGCAGTGTCAGGGTGTGCTATATTGATTTTGTTGTAAAAGAGCGCATTTATTTAATCACTGCATATCCTAAAAACAAGAAAGAAAATCTGAGCAAAGAAGAATGTAACGAAATCAAAAAATTGGTTAAACTATTGGAAGAAAGTTTATAAGGAGGTTTACTTATGGGACTTTATGATAGCATTACAAAAGGTCTGACAGAAGCTATTGAATACGAAAAGGGTAACGTAAGTGCTAAGAAGGTCAAAGTAACTGTCACCCCGGCTGATGACTTTTCTCCTAAGGAGATTAAAGCAGTCAGAAACAAGCTTAATATGACACAGAGAACGTTTGCGTCTGTAATCGGCGTATCTGCTAAGACTGTCGAAGCATGGGAAACAGGTACCAATAAGCCCATGAAAACTGCTTGCAGACTTATTTCGATGATAAACGCTGACCCTCAGATACTGAAAAAATGCAAGATTGTAAACAGATAAGTTTTATGATACAGATTAACCTGCGGTTGCTATCGCAGGTTTTTCTTTTGCCAATTCGCAGAAAGGACAATAATATGAAAAAAGAACAAATGAACGTTGCACTTGACCCGGCATTAAAAGCTAAAATCCGTGGTATGTATAAAAGTGATAATTGCAGTACAATGACAGAATTCGTGCAGAAAGCAGTCGAATTTTATATTGGCTATCTTGAAAGTCAGAATTCCGTTAATTTCATCGCACCCATTATAACCGATACGATTAAATCGACTGTTTACGCAACAGAACAGCGTCTTGCACGCTTATTATTCAAAGAAGCAGTTGAAACGGCAAAGCTCGCAAATATTACAGCGGCATTTCACAATTTAGATGATAACACATTAAAATCATTACATATACGCTGCGTGCAGGAAGTATCGAAAATCAACGGTATACTAACTCTCGAAGACGCAACGAAATTTCAGAATGGTGATGAATAATGCCAAAAATAATAGTTACAAGCAGATACATTGCTCCATCTGTACCAAAATCGCACCTGGAGTATTACACAAAATATATTGCTACACGTCCCGGTGTAGTGATAAATAATACTAACTCTGTCGGTATCGAACCTCAGAAGCCGTCCAATCCTAATGATCCCGTAAGTGAAAAACAAAAACAGATGATAGATCAACTTCTGCAAGATTTTAAAGATGCTAAAAAACTGTTTGAATATGAGGATTATATCAATAACCCTACGCAAGGAACGGCAAGCGATTTAATATCAGCTGTAATAGACAGAAATGCAGATATAGTAATAGGGAAATCGGCATACACCCACTATCTAGGCGAACGCCCCGGTGTTGTAAAGGACGGTGAACACGGACTATTCTCCCAGGACGGTCAGAGTGTAGATCTGAATAAGGTAGCTCAAGAAGTAGCTGCTCACCGGGGCAACGTGTGGACGCACGTTGTATCATTGCGCCGCTCTGACGCCGAACTTTCCGGCTATGCCTATAATGATGAACAAATAACAGCTGACGCATGGCGTTCACTTGTCCGCCGGCATATTTTAACTATGGCAGAACAGACGAAAATCAAACCTGAAAATTTACAGTGGTATGCTGCTTTTCATAACAAGGAAACAAATCCTCACGTACATATTATGATTTACTCGAAAGATCCGAAAGAGGGGTATCTGACTAACAACGGGATAGAAAAAATACGCTCCGCCTTTGCAAATGATATTTATTCAGAAGAATTATCAATGCTAAACGAACATCAGACCGAATTGCGTAATCAATTGCGTTCATCGGCGGCTATGGCATTTGACAAAATAGCAGCGCAGCTCAGAGCCGGAACATTGCCGGGTCAGCAGAATTTATACGAAAATATCACGAAGCTCAAAAATATCCTTGATTCTACCAAAGGCAAAAAAGTGTACAAATTTCTCAAGCCTGAAGCTAAGACTATTGTTGACAGCATTACACAGCAGATTTGCAGAAACAAGGATATACAGTCATTATACGAACAATGGTGCAACTGTCAAAAAGACCGTATAGGCATTTATACTTCGAAAATTCCGGATTTCCCATCATTAGAAGACAATCCGGAATTCAAAACGATAAAAAATCATATTATCAGAGCTGTAGCGGAAATGTCGGATATTATCGAAATCCAATCAGATAAAATTCACACTGAAAATCCGGTGTTTGAGAACATACCGTTACCTGATAACCCGCCTATTGTACATGAAAATGACGAAAATATCAAGGAAGTTATCAACAAACAAACTGCTGACACTAAAGAAAATCTCAAAGAAGAAACTGCCCCGACTATAGATCCTGCTGTCGGTGGCATTGCTATTTCTCTGTTTGGTCAGCTCACAAGGATGATGACACAAGACTCAAATATTGATCAGTCACAATTTGTTAACCATTCTGTTGAGACAGAAATATTAAGAAAAGTACTTGAGAGAAAATTAGCTCAAGGTCAAAAAATAGAATAAGGAGTGAAAGCGCAGTGTTAAAGTTGGACTATTTCAAATTGCCTAACTATATATTTGCCGCAGATCTTACCCACAATGAGTTTGCCGTTCTCGCCTATCTCATATCTCTGCACACAAATATACACAGTAAAACAGGCGATTACAAACGTGTACGACAAACAACTATTGCTCATTCCTGCGGTATAAAAACTGCGCAAACCGTATCGAGAATCATAAAATCGCTTCATGAAAAAGGTTTTATTTCTCATATAATCAAAGCATACCGTCCTGACAATCTGATAGGCACGTATACTTATGTTCTTAACACAGAAAAACTATGCGGTGAATACACACCTATAAAACGCTCTGTGTTTACAAGAAATCTTAATGCAAAACAGCTTAAAGTATATTTATACCTTTTAAAGTGCATAGATAAAAAGTTGAGGTACTGTTGGAACAGCTTCAGCGATATATCAAATGCGCTTAAAATAAAAAGAGATGATGTTATCGCCATAGTTTCTGATCTTGTCTATGAAAGATGTATCAGAAAAACGAGAAAACTCAGATATGATAACAGGAACGTATATTCTGACAACGTTTATAGCATTAAAACAGTACGTCTAATCAAAAAACGTTTAAAAAAAGAATTGCAGTTCCTTATTTGCCCTCAGAACTGCAATCACATATCAACATACAAAAATAGATTTGTACACTTGTATAATAGCACTTTATCCGAACTTTGTCAATCTATTTTTTTGAGGGTAAGAGGTAGCCCCCAAAATCGAAGTTCTATATATAAACCAGTTGTTTTATTGCGAAAATAAGTATAAGTGTAGATTCTATTCTTTATATTCCTGCTATATTAACGATACTTATAACGAAATTTTCGGTTTTATTTTTTGCTATAAGCGCACAATGATGTTATTGATTATTCTGTATGCGGTTAAATCACTAATAAAGCGTTGCTCTTAACTGATCAGCTTGAGTATGATCTCAGCTGCAAGGGTTTGATTCGGATTTTATTTTTCGCAATAGGCTCTGCATTCTCGGCAGGAAAACTGTCGCCGCCGGCGACAATAAAAGTAGCTTTCGACAAGTAAAGGAATGGTAATTTCAATGACTGCTGCATTTGTTCAGCTCCGTTAAGGAGCTCATGGAGGATCTTTATGCTGATAATTAAATACAGAACCACAAAAATCGAGTTACTCTATGTAGCTCGTTTTTCCTTTTTATTCCACAAGCTGTTGAAATATTATCATCAATTTATCAACAACCTCGACTGCAAATCCGAACGTTCCTGCTATCCATCTAAAATGCAAGTTAAAGAGTGCCTACAAGCACTCATACAAAAACAACGGGCAATGCCCGTTGTATCGCATATTAAAGCCGTTTACAGTCCTACAAAAAATTGTGCAATTTTTTCAGAGAGATGAAAAAACTCATATATGAAAACGAATAAACCGCATAACAGAGCGGTTTCAGTTATATATGCGCATAAAAAAAGAGAAATTTATGTAAATTTCCCTTGACATGATTTATGCTTTGTGATAGAATGTATATAAATAAAAAACACCACACACAGGCTGTACAGTTCCGGCAAGAACGATACAGCCCCTCATCAGCTCGATGTCCGAACATCTGACTGACTTAGTGCAATAGTGCCTTTAGTGTGCTTTATTATAGCACATTTAATACAATTTTGCAAGAGCTTTCAGAAGTTTACTAGACGCTGGAGGCTCTTGTGTTTTTAAATTTGATATACAAGGCGTAAATCCGCAGTGTATATCCCCACCTGCCGCATCACCAAGGCAGTACAAATTGAATAGCCAACTTTGTAATAACAAGACTTTGCGATGACAGCCGGTTCTCCGGTATGGGATACAAAATTGTTTGTATCTGCTGAATATCAGCGAGCGAAGAATGGGCGGATACCGAACGTAGCTGTATTGCTGTAATTCGTTTCGGGTGCGTCAAAGTCAAAAGTAACAAAGCGACGGTATCAAATTGTATATTATCACAGTGGAGCAGACTGCACCTGCTTCGCTGTGTGATATATTATTTACAGCTTTAAGGACACCTATAGCGGTATCCTTAAAAGTGTAAATAACAATATTGGTGAGCCACCCGGGAATCGAACCCGGGACACCCTGCTTAAAAGGCAGGTGCTCTGCCGCCTGAGCTAGTGGCTCAAAAGCTATAAACTTTTGGGTTGTTTTCACAACGTGATTTATTATAACAAATCCTGACTCCTTTGTCAAGTCTTTTTTTACATTTTATTTCGATATTATGAAATTTTGATTTATAACCGATTATAACCTGCTTAAATCCGCTCTTCAGCCGCAATACTCTTGGATTCTTATTGACAGAGGCGCATTTTTGTGGTAAAATGATTTTAGTTAGTCGAGATTAACCAAAATGTATTTGTGTATTAACGGAGATATTATGGAAGACAAAAAAATCAATCCCCTGCTTACAGGCTCAGCAGAAACTATGCTACAGAGTTTTTACGCAAGAGCCAAGTATTCAAGAAAAAAGAATGCTAAATTTTACGATGCTAAGGCTATAGAGCTTGTCGATAAGATAGACTATGACTTTTCAAAAGCGGAAAAGGACTCTACGATGAGCAACGGAGTAATCGCACGAACCATCGTATTTGACGAATTGGTCAAAGACTTTATAAACAAAAATCCCGATTGCACAGTTGTAAACATAGCCTGCGGACTTGATACAAGATTTTACCGTATGGATAACGGCAGAATAATATGGTACAATGTCGATCTGCCGGAAACTATAGAGGTTCGTGACGCAATATATCACGAATCAGGCAGGGTGTCTACAATAGGCATTTCCGCAACCGATCCCGCTTGGGCTGACAAAGTAGCAAAAAGAGGAAAAATGCTATTTATAATCGAAGGTCTTTCAATGTATCTTACCTCTGATGAAAACGCTCAGATGCTGTCGATTATCAGAGATAAATTCGATAATGCGACAGTGCTTATGGAGTGCCTTGCTAAAAAATGGGTAAACAAGGAGCATACCGAAAAATCAATTCAGGACACCGGTGCAAAATTCGTGTTTGGTGCTGATACCTTTGATGATTTAGGTAAAGCGGCAGACGGCTTCAGATGTATCAAAAACGATAATATCATCCGTGGTATGACAGAAATCATGCCGATATTGAAACCGTTCAGAAACCTCCCTTTAATCAAGAAAGTAACTCAGAAAATCCTTATATTTGAAAAAATATGATTGAATATCATCAGCCGACCTTTTCCGCCAGGTCGGCTTTTTTGTACCCCAAACCGAACATCCACCTGAAAATGTTACTTTTATGACAAATCTGCCCTATCCGGAAGTTTTCTATTGCATTCTGTCGGATTTTGTGATATTATTATCCTAATAAAATATGCCAACAATACGGCAAATAAAAATTTCGCACTGCAAAAGTGCGGTAAGGATGAGAAATATGCCAAAAAGACAGGACATTAACAAAATTATGATAATAGGCTCCGGCCCTATCATCATAGGTCAGGCTTGTGAGTTTGACTATTCAGGCACACAGGCTTGTAAAGCGCTCAAGAAGCTCGGTTACGAGATAGTTCTTGTAAACTCAAACCCCGCAACTATTATGACCGACCCCGATGTAGCGGACATCACCTACATTGAACCGCTCAACCTCGACAGACTTACTCAGATTATCGAGCAGGAACGTCCCGATGCGCTTCTGCCCAACCTCGGCGGTCAGTCAGGACTTAATCTCTGCTCTGAGCTTGACAAGGCAGGTGTACTGAAAAAGTTCAACGTACAGGTAATCGGCGTTCAGGTCGACGCTATCGAACGTGGTGAAGACCGTATCGAGTTCAAGAATGCGATGAAGGATCTCGGTATCAGTATGCCGAGAAGTGAAGTTGCTTACACGATTGATGAAGCTGTCAAGATAGCCGAGGAACTCAAGTACCCTGTTGTTCTTCGTCCTGCCTATACAATGGGCGGTGCCGGCGGCGGAATGGTTTATAATGTAGACGAACTTAAGGTCGTATGTGAAAGAGGCTTGCAGGCATCTCTTGTAGGTCAGGTTCTTGTCGAGGAATGTATCTTCGGCTGGGAAGAGCTTGAGCTTGAAGTTGTCCGTGATGCCGACAACAACAAGATTACCGTTTGCTTTATCGAAAACATCGACCCCATCGGCGTGCATACGGGCGACTCGTTCTGTTCCGCTCCTATGCTGACTATTCCCGAAGATGTTCAGAAAGAGCTTCAGGAAATGTCTTACCGCATTATCGAATCCATCGAGGTTATCGGCGGCTGCAACTGTCAGTTTGCCCGTGATCCCGAAACAGGACGTATTGTTGTAATCGAAATAAATCCCAGAACATCACGTTCTTCCGCTCTTGCTTCAAAGGCTACAGGCTTCCCTATCGCCTTTGTTTCCGCCCTCCTTGCCTGCGGTCTGACACTCAAGGATATTCCCTGCGGCAAGTACGGCACACTCGACAAGTATTACCCCGACGGAGATTATATTGTAATCAAGTTCGCACGTTGGGCATTCGAAAAGTTCAAGGGCGCAGAGGATAAACTCGGAACACAGATGAGAGCTGTCGGTGAAGTAATGAGCATCGGCAAGACCTATAAAGAGGCTTTCCAGAAGGCTATACGTTCACTTGAAAAGGACAGATACGGTCTTGGCTTTGCTAAGAACTTCCACGATATGACAAAGGAAGAGCTTTTAGCACAGCTGAGATACCCCACAAGCGAAAGACAGTTTGTTATATACGAAGCACTTCGCAAGGGTGCTACTATTGAAGAAATCCATGCCCTTACAAAGATTAAGGACTGGTTCTTACAGCAGATGAAGGAGCTTGTTGACGAAGAAGAAGCACTGCTCAAGATCAAGGGTTCTGTTCCCGAAAAGGCTGTACTGAAGCAGGCAAAGCTGGACGGTTTCTCCGACCGTTATTTAAGCTCACTTCTTGAGGTTACAGAGGAAGAGATCAGAAATGCCCGTATCGGCTTCGGCATAAAGGAAGCGTGGGAAGGCGTTCATGTAAGCGGTACGGATAATGCGGCTTACTACTACTCCACCTATCATCTTGACGAGGATAAAAGCCCTGTCAGCGACAAGCCCAAGATAATGATTCTCGGCGGCGGTCCCAACAGAATAGGTCAGGGTATCGAATTCGACTACTGCTGCGTTCATGCGGCACTTGCACTCAAAAAGCTCGGCTTTGAATCTATCATTGTAAACTGCAACCCCGAAACAGTTTCAACCGACTACGATACATCGGATAAGCTCTACTTTGAGCCGCTCACCCTTGAAGACGTTCTTTCAATTCACGATAAGGAAAAGCCGCTCGGCGTTATCGCTCAGTTCGGCGGTCAGACACCGCTCAACCTTGCAAGCGACCTTAAGAAATACGGCGTAAACATTCTCGGCACAACTCCCGAAACTATCGACCTTGCGGAAGACAGAGACCACTTCCGTGCTATGATGGACAAGCTCAAAATCCCGATGCCCGAATCCGGAATGGCTGTAAACGTTGACGAAGCGCTTGAAATCGCAAACCGCATCGGTTATCCCGTAATGGTGCGTCCTTCATACGTTCTCGGCGGCAGAGGTATGGAGATTGTTCACGATGACGAAATGATGAAGGTCTATATGTCTGCGGCAGTAGGCGTTACCCCCGACAGACCCATACTGATAGACCGTTTCCTCCACCACGCAACAGAGTGCGAGGCTGACGCTATCTCGGACGGCAAGAACTGCTTTGTTCCCGCTGTTATGGAGCATATTGAGCTTGCAGGTGTTCACTCCGGTGACTCCGCTTGTATCCTGCCCTCTATGAACCTTACGGAAAAGCAGGTAGCAACAATCAAGGATTACACAAAGAAGATTGCCGTTGAAATGAATGTATGCGGTCTTATGAATATGCAGTACGCTATTGAAGACGATACTGTCTATGTTCTTGAAGCTAACCCCAGAGCGTCCCGTACAGTTCCGTTGGTATCAAAGGTTTGCAATATAAACATGGTACAGCTTGCTACTCAGATAATCACATCGTCACTTACAGGCAAGCCCTCCCCCGTACCCGAGCTTCACGACAAGGTTATCAATCACTACGGTGTTAAGGAAGCGGTATTCCCCTTCAATATGTTCCAGGAGGTTGACCCCGTTCTCGGTCCCGAAATGCGTTCAACAGGCGAGGTTCTCGGAATCGCTCCCACATTTGGAGAAGCGTACTACAAAGCTCAGGAGGCAACACAGGTAAAGCTTCCTCTTAGTGGAACTGTTCTCCTCAGCGTATGCGACAGAGATAAGCCCGAGCTGCTTGAAATTGCAAAATCATTCAGCGAGCTTGGTTTCCGTATCCTTGCAACAGGCAAGAGCTATGATATGATAAAGGACGCAGGCATCACCGCTGAACGTATCAACAAGATGTACGAGGGCAGACCCAACATCACCGATGCAATAGCAAACGGCGATATTCAGCTTATCATCAACACACCCGCAGGTAAGACGAGTGCAAACGATGACAGCTACATCCGCAAGTCAGCAATCAGACATAAGGTGCCTTATATCACAACAATGGCGGCCGCTAAGGCAAGCATCGAGGGTATAAAGTCACTTAAAGCGAACAAGCACTTCGGCGTAAAGTCAATTCAGGCACACCACGCAGATATAAAGTAAAAAATCAGAACCCCCGTCACACGACGGGGGTTCTGATTTTTACTTATCTATATCCTATTACACGCTTAAATGCGTACCACTGAATCCTCAGGTGAATTTTTCATTCTTTTAGAGCCGTAGATTGCCGTGCATCTGTACTTCAGCCTCAACTTATCGGCAATAAGAGCAACAAATTCCGAGTTTGTCGGCTTTCCTCTCGATGTATGAATAGTGTATCCGAAATAGCTGTTGAGCGTGTCTACATCTCCCCTGTCCCACGCAATTTCTATTGCGTGACGTATTGCACGTTCAACTCTTGACGGCGTTGTTTCATACATACGGGCAACGGTCGGATAGAGCAGCTTTGTGATACAGTTTATCATGTCGGGATCCTCAACCGAAAGCATTATTGCGGTTCTGAGATAATGATACCCTTTGATATGAGCAGGTATACCGATCTGATGTATTATCTCCGTCACTACGCACTCCATATCGGATTCGTCCGATGCGGTATTGCGTCTGCCGTTTATCTTGTCGTTATATACCGACAAAACCTTTGATACAAGCGTTTCCGGATCAAACGGACGTATCATATAATAGTCCGCTCCTGCGTCCATCACCTCAAACTCGACCTTTGCAGAATCATAGTTCGCCGTTACGAATATAACAGGAGCATATTCTCCGCTTCCTTTGAGTGTCCTGATTATATCGCAGACATCAAGACCGGGTGTTTTTGCGTCAAGGATAACCACAGCAGGACGCTCCGTAAGCACATAATCAACAAGAACCTTTCCCATCTTCGGTCTGGTTATTGCATACAGCCCTGCCTCTTTGAAAGCAGTGGCCCATGATATTCCAAGCTCTAACGAATCATCCCCTATAAGTACTCTGATAGATTGTGACATTTTCTTACCTCCATAGTTTTATTGCTTCTATAATATAACACAAACTGGAAAATAATTCAAGATGATTTTACCAAATTTTTTCAGTTTTTTTGAATCGAAGTCCGAATTGATAATATAAAAACGAATTATCGGATTACCTAACCCAATATGTAGAAATTTGCTTCTTCTTATTTATTATATATCCGTGAAATGACCGTTTTCAACATTTTTCGACATATTTCTGCAACAAAAAACCATTTTCGTGATTTTGCACAATATATATGTCGATTTGTAGCTTTTATATGTGAATAAAGCAAGCCTGTAACTATCACGTTTCTTCGGATAAACGTTTTTCGTTATGATAACGGCAAAACGCTTTCGCATAGTCTCATAAAGACTTTGCAAAAGCGTTTTTCGGTTAAATTTACGCCGCCTGTTCTTCGGTTTCACTGAGTGACAGCAAATGCTCATACATACTCTGTGCGAATATCCCGTACCCGTGAGCAGGGTCACTTATGAAAACGTGCGTTACCGCTCCGACAAGCCGCCCGTTCTGCACTATCGGGCTTCCGCTCATTCCCTGCACTATTCCGCCCGTCAGCTCTGTCAGCCGTTCATCTGTTACTTTTATTACCATATTCTTGTTGTCCGCAGAATTTCTGTCAACGCTTTCTATTTCAACGCTGTACATTTCGGGCTTGCCGCTGTCAACGGTCGATAATATATACGCTTGTCCGCATTGTACCTCACTTGCAAATGCAAGCGGCATCAACTCCCCTTGAATATCTGCTTCTTCAAGCACGGCATAAAGCCCGCATCCGCAGTTATCGGTTATTCTGCCCTTTACGTCCGACGGTTTCAGCGTACCGCAAAGTTCACCGGGACAGTCACGTTCCCCTCTTTTTACGCCGGTTATCACCGCAGGCACTATCTGACCTGTTCCGAGCGGAAGGATCTCCCCCGTGTCGACATCGCATACAGCGTGTCCAAGTCCCGCACCGGCAAGTGTTTTCGGCTGATAAAACGTCATAGTGCCGATTCCTGCCGTACTGTCACGCACCCAAAGTCCTATTCTCTTTTCGCCGTCGCTGTCGCACTTTATTTCAACATCGGCTGTATATTCACAGCCATCTCTTATATAAGTCAGCGTTGCATATTCTCCGCACCCGGATATAAGATCGCTCATATTTGCTGAAGACGTAATTTTCTCCCCGTTTATTTTTGTTATAACATCTCCCTTTTCTATTCCTGCTTTGCCGGCGGGAGATAATTCAAAAGCATCTTTGCTGTCGCCCACCTTGGCAAATCCGGTTACTATAACACCGTCTGTCAGCAGCTTGATACCAAACGGCGTTCCGCAGACATAAAGATCGGGTCTTTCGTATTCCGCACTGCATTTCATCGGGTAACACGGCGAATTTACGGATATATATTTCTCTGCACACGCACCGCCGTACATTATATTTGAAAAAAGCGTAACCGCAGTAAAAATACCGCTGATAAGTTTTATCTTTTGTACCATCGGATAATCTTTTCCTTTCGTTTTTCTCACAGAATTATTATCTGCGTGTGCAATTTTTATATAAGAGGTATTTTTTAATTTTATAAATTGTACGGGTTGGAAAAAACAAAACCGAATGCAATTTTCTTCACAGGATGCTCACAATAAATATGTTGATTTTTCCGGTTTCTTGTGTTATCATTAAATTATAGAAATTAAAAAAATAAATTGAAACGGAAAAGGATAAAATGAAGATTTTTGTAATCGTATTAAAGGTACTTATGATGATAGCAACGGGAGTAATAGCGGTAGTGCTGAATGTTCTCGGACTTATTTCACTGATAACTACCGAAACTACCGATGTAAGTTCAATAATGGGCATATTGATATTCTGGATGTCATTCACCGTTATATGCTATATAGTGCCTGTGTTCTTTGCTATGCTGAAAAAATACTTAATCTGCGGCGCTCTTACCTTTGTCGGATTGATATGCGTACTCATCCTGCACGAAATGCTACCGGGTGACCCAGGATACCTTTATATGCCGCTCCTTATTATAACGGTACTCGGCATACTTCTTGCGATATTCGGCAACTGGGATAAGATACACGGAAATATTGAAAAGCGTGAAAAGGAAAAGAACAAGGCTGCCCCCTCTGTTCTGGGCGGCACTACCGCTCCGGCTGACGAAGTGGTTTCAAAAAAAGCCGCTAAGAAAATGGCTAAAGCTAAGAAATAAACGTTTTGCGAAAGGGTGATATTATGGCACTTCTTACAGAAAACGAACAGTTCCATCTTAAAATCAAAAAAGGCGATGTCGGAAGATACGCTATTCTTCCCGGTGACCCCGGCAGAGTTCCGCTTATAGCAAAATATCTCGACAATGCGGAATTTGTTGCGTCAAACCGTGAATATACGACCTATACGGGTTATCTTCTCGGTGAAAAGGTAAGCGTTGTGTCAACGGGTATCGGCGGTCCTTCCGCCGCAATTGCCGTTGAAGAGCTTATCCGCTCAGGCACAGATACTTTTATAAGAATAGGCACAAGCGGCGGTATGGATATAAGCGTTTCCGGCGGCGACTTGGTTGTGGCGCAAGCGTCAATACGAAGCGAGGGAACATCGCACGAGTATATTCCCGAAAACTACCCTGCGGTAGCGGATTTTGAAGTAACCACCGCACTTAAAGCCGCAGGCGATGCATTATCGGAAGATGCTGACGGCAAGCGTTGCCACGTCGGAGTAGTTCACAGCAAGGACAGCTTTTACGGCGAGATAGAGCCATTACAGATGCCTGTAGGAGATAAGCTCTCGGATAGCTGGGCGGCTTATGTAAAATGCGGCTGTCTTACTTCCGAAATGGAATCCGCCGCAATATTCTCCGTAGCCCTTGCAAGAAGAAAACGTGCAGGCGCTGTATTCACTGCCCTCTGGAACGTTGAAAGAAGCAACGCAGGACTTCCCGATACTGTCTGTATGGACAGCGACAGAGCGATAAGAACGGCAGTGAACGCAGTAAAAATACTTATAGAGCAGGACAGGAAAAATGGCATTTGAGCATATTTTATTCGACCTTGACGGAACTTTGACAGATTCATACGAGGGTATAGCAAAATGCGTGCAGTATGCCCTTCACTATTACGGCATTGAAGAAAATAACGAAGAAAATCTGAAAAGATTTATCGGTCCTCCGCTTTGGGAATCGTTCCATATCTTCTATAATTTCCCCGAAGAAAAGGCGAAAGAGGCGGTACTGAAATACCGTGAGCGCTATCACACTGTCGGGGTATACGAAAACAAGGTCATAGCAGGTGTTCCCGAAACGCTGAAAACACTTTATGACAACGGCAAAAAGATATACCTTGCCACCTCAAAGCCGCTTAAGCTCGCTAAAATAGTGCTTGAGCATTTCGATCTGGCAAAATATTTTACTTTTATATGCGGTGCGTCACTTGACTTCTCGTTTGAGGACAAAGCAAGCATAATAAACTATCTGCTTGAAAATCAGCATATAGAAAACCGTTCATCCGCCATTATGATAGGCGACAGGAAATTTGATATAATCGGCGCAAAACAGTGCGGTATAAAATCTGTCGGTGTGCTATGTGGCTTCGGCTCCGAGGACGAGCTTAAAAAATATAAAGCGGATTATATCGTGCCTGAATTTTCCGATATTTTAAACATAATAATGGAATGATAATTCTGTTATATTTTTCGGCTTTCCGGTTACAATAATGTGCGTAAAGACAACTTTACTCATATTTATTTCTGAAAGGAAGTACGAAAAATGGGAACAGAACACGCAAACAAGTGTATAGCTTGTTCTATAACAAACTGTAAGCATCACTGCTGCTGTGCGGATTACTGCTCACTCGATCATATCCAGATCGGCACACACGAGGCAGACCCCACTCAGAAGGCTTGCACAGACTGCAAGTCATTTGAACTGAAGGCGTAAACGACCATATAAAAAGGCTCCCGGAGTATTTCACTCCGGGAGTCATTTTATAAAGAGGAATTACTTTGTTATACGTTTCTTTCGGTTTCCTTTGCTGCCATTAGTCCGTCCAGTAAATCCTTATCCTTGAACGTACAGGTCGTGCGGTCATAGAATACATCGGTTACATCCCACAGCACAGGGAGCATACCTCTCGAATATGCCTCCTTGCAGACGCTTGAAAGATATAGATTAATGTATTTTGCCTGCTTGTTCTTTGTTGTACAGCCATATTCACCTATAATAACGGGGATACCCTTGTCTACAAAGGTAGTTTTCAGCATATCCATATACTTTGTGAGCAGCTTTTTGTCGCCTTCACTGCCCCACGTTGTCTGTGCCTTGCCCCAGCTTGCGTCCTTTTCAAGAATCGCAAAGGTCGAGGGTGTATAATAGTGTACCGATACTGCACAGCGGTTTTCCGGATCGGCAGGCATCTTGTAAAGCTCGTCACAGGTAAGGTCAATATCTGTATTGTATCCTGCAATAAGCAGATGACGCTTGCCGTTATTTTTGCCCGAAGCCCTTACTATATCAACAAACTTCTGATTTATTTCATTCAGTATCGAAAACGACTTTTCCTTGTCGCCCTCGTTACTGTATCTGTTCCACAGTTCCTCCCAACCGCCTTCTTCGTTAAGCGATTCAAACATCAGATGGTCGCCGTAATCGCCGAATTCCTCACAAAGCTGTTTCCATATAGCCTCATACTTTTTAAAGCATTCATCTCGCTTTTTATCATCGGCAAAGCCCGAAAACCAGCCGTTATCGTAATGAATGTTGAGAATTACATACAGATCGCTGTCAAGCGCCCAATTCAGCACTTCCTTTACTCTTGCCATATAGTCGGGATTTATAGTATACGTTTCTTTGTCCATCATATTGCTCCACGCAACAGGCAGACGCATAACGCCAAAACCGCAGTCCTTGTAGCCCTTTATCATTTGCTCGGTAATAACAGGACTTCCCCACGCTGTTTCATAGTTTGTAACAGATGACTTGTTTATCCAGTTTCCGCAGGATTCAAAGGTATTTCCAAGATTTATACCGAGTCCCATATCCTCGATAAGCTCCTGCGTTGTCATCTCACGCATCGTCCGGTCCTCACTGCCCTTTACTTCTTCGGGAACGGACGATTCATTTCCCGATGAACAAGCAGTAACCGAAACTATCATGCAAAGTGCCAGTATGGCAGATAATATCTTATTCATAAACATTCTCCTTATATACTGCTGCGGTACTCTGTCGGGGTCTTTCCGACCTGTTCCTTGAACTGCCGCATAAAGCTGTATTCGTTCGTATAACCACAGCGTGCGCTTATCTCTTTTATAGTAAGTCTTGTAGAGGAAAGCAGACGTTTCGCACGTTGCGTCCTGCCCTCGATTATGTCTTTTATAACCGTTGTTCCGAACAGCTTTTTATAAAGATGTTGAAAGCCGGAACGGCTCATACCCGCCTGTGCCGCAAGGTCGTCTACATTACCCACATGGTCAGGCATAGTGAATATCAGGGTTCGTATCTGCGTAAAACGGTAATGCCTTTCGCTCAGCTGTTTTGACGACATACAGTTACGGGACTTCAGCGTTCTGCTCAGCATAAGAAAAAGCACATCTATATACTTTTTCTCGATCTCCTCGCTGTTCACCGCACCCGAATAATGCTCGTAGACAAGTATGTGGACAAGGTGAGAAAGCTCGTCAATATCTCCCAGATACACAGGTATATTCATCGGTATCCCCAGCTTTTCAACATATTCCTTATCCCAGTAGTCGTTCTCGAAATACACCCAGTCATCTGTATACACATCCTCCTGCGCCGTATAGTAACAAGGAGTATCCGCTGACATCAATATAAACGAGTTTTCTTTGACCTGATACTGCACCCCGCCAACCTTAAAAACCGCAGGTGTCTTTATAAGCAGCAGTAAAACCGCACCGGGTCCTTTAGGTCTGTCCATAATGAAATTTTCATATTTCATATCATGAACATAATTGTATCCGATAGAACCTATCTTCATATTTTCACCTCGTAACAACCGAAAATTACTTTGTGAATACAAACCTCTTCAGTTCAAACAGCGGTCTTTCCTTGAAATAGCAAGCCGTCCAGCCTGTATAATCCGTGTCAACTGTAAGGAACACTGCGTGTCTGCCGCTGACAGGCTTTACTTCTGTCGTATAGGTGCTGCTGCCGTGACCTACCTTAAAAGAGCCTATCTCCTCGCCGTCCTCGCTGTCGATGCGTATATGCACGTTGCAGTCAGCGCCAAGTCCCGTTATATCGGCATTGAAGTACATTCTGCCGTTGCCGTTGTCAAGCCCGAAATCGTAGTATTTATAGCCTATTACAGCACCGTCCTTTATACCGGTTACCACTCTTTCGAACTTGTTATGCTCCGTTACAAACGCTCCGCCTTTAAGCACACAGGCAATCTCAGCCTCCGTTATTCTGTAAGGATCAAGGCTGTCCTCAAAGCCGAGCGAAGTCATTTCAACAGGCGGTATAGTGCCGTCAGAAAGTATCTCGATTTTCTCAACGCAGGCACGTCTTGACATTATCGAACCGTTGGTCATACGATGATAGAATATATACCACTGACCGTTTATCTGAGCTATTGAGCCGTGATCGTTACCGCCGGGATAATCAACACCGTTATCTACGATATATCCTCTGTACTTAAACGGCCCCGTAGGCTTGTCTGAAGTAGCATAAGCAAGACGTGAGCCACGTTTTGGAGAATAGATAAGATAATATGTATCACCGACCTTGCGTGGAGAACAAGCCTCAAAGAAAAGCGTTTCTTCCGTGTCAAAGCCTCCGTCATTATCTGTGGTTATCGGTATGATATGCTCGATACAGCTGTTATCCTTTATCGTGTACATTGTGTCCGTATCGACCTCAGCCATAAAAGAACGCTCATAGCCACAGTAAATATAAGTTCTTCCGTCATCGTCAACAAGCACGCCCGGATCGATGAACCAGCCGTTACAGCATATCTCATCGGATATAGTGTACTTGTATTTTGAAAGCAGTGTGAACGGTCCTTCGGGTCTGTCGCTCACCGCAACGCAGCCTGTCGCATTGACAATATATGCATACAGATAATACTTTCCGTTTCTGTAAACAACATCGGGTGCAAATAAGATCTGATTTTTATCGGGCGTCCAGTCGGTATCCGACGGAAAATCACCGTCCGGCTTTACACGGAACGTAACACCGTGACACACCCAGTTGTTAAGATCGTTCACAGGTGCGCTCCAGCACTTTAAAACATAGTCGCAGAAATCATCTGAGCCTGCTCTGTCGTGCGAACCGTAGATATATACACGGTCACCGAAAACTCTCGGCTCTCCGTCAGGAATATATTCCCATAAAGGTAAATATGGATTAGGCATAGCTGTTTTTTCCTTTCGGTAGATTACTTTCTTTAAGTTATTATATCACAAATCAAGTCGGCGTAAGCCGACACGGCGGTACGCCGTACTTTTG
>OGQQ01000569.1_pt1 | contig 35156 bp, 31 predicted proteins | sample 1553281 | NCBI WGS metagenome assembly OGQQ01 (sample SAMEA2579937, study PRJEB22360) | human gut metagenome | biome: human gut; feature: human-associated habitat; material: faeces | place: Denmark | collected 2008/2010 | reverse complement strand
CTTTTAAAAGCCCCGAAACGGGGTGTGCGTGTTGAGGCCGCAGCCGATGATGATACCGTCTGCCTCCGCTGCGTGTTTGTCGATAAAGACCTCTCTGCCGTCTTCTGTCAGACCGATATTCTTCACCTCCATGGAGGAAATAATCGGGCAGCCTACATACTCTTCCGTAATTCCATATCCCTCCAGAATCTCTCTCTGTCCTTCCGCCGTCGCTCCACCGTGGCTTCCCATGGAAGGCACAATAAATGGGGTGGCGCCCTGCTTTTTCACAAAATCAGCAATACACTTTGTTGTGAGCGCTACGTTGGCAACCCCGCGGCTTCCTGCCGTGATGGCGATTCTCATGCCGGGTTTCACCTTTGAAGCAAATTTTTCCGCCGACAGAAGATGTTCTATGATTCCCGGAATTTCTTCCACCGCAATCCTTTGCCGCGGAAATTTTTGTTTCACCCGGAACATTTTCGGAAGCTTCTGACCACTGACCATATCCGCTACAAATTGTCGTTCTCTCATTTCCGTTCTCCTATTGTACTTTTTCTTGTACTATTTGTTGTATACATTATAGTACCTAATAATGTATTTTGCAATTCCTTTTATGGAAAATCATCAAATTTCTTTCCTTTTTCCGTCAGTATTTATGTATTTTATTCATCTAGAGGGGTGAATTTAAGAAAAATAAGTGAAATCAAATAATTTTTCGCGCCTAGCGAACCTCAACCACAGGAATTTCAGCGCTTTTCAAGACAGACGATTGTAGCGTATTGCTCCCTTATACACCTACGCTATAGACAATCCAACGCAAAAAAGCGATAGGGCAATGCCGGAATATGATATTGGCATCATCCTATCGCTTTCAATTTTTCATTTTTAACTACAAGAATACATCTCCGCCCTCAATAAGTGTCTCAAAGGACGCCCGCTTCGAGCACTGCAGATGCTCTCTCATAGCCTCCGCCGCTTTCGCCCAGTCTTCCTCGAGACATGCGCCGATAATCCTGAGATGTTCCTGCTGGGTATCCTCGATACGCTTTTTGCTCTTAACGCCGGAGAGGATTCTAAGACGGCAGTTCTGATAATAAATCCGCTCATAAAGCGCCTTAAAATACTCATTCTCCGTAGCATTTATAAATTGGATATGCAGCTCATCATCGATGTCATATACATCTCCATACACATCCATCCCTTTATGTATGTCCTCCTCTTTCTTGCGGAAGATTTTATCATAGTACTGGAAACGTTTCTTATCTATCTGGCTCGCATAATGCTCGATAGCATACGGCTCCACAAGCATGCGCGCTTCATAGATTGCATTGATTTCCCGGATAGACAGGGAGGCGACCATGATTCCCTTCTTCGGTAAGATATGTACCAGATTTTCCTGTTCCAGCCTGCTCAACGCATCCCGTATCGGGGTTCTGCTGGCTCCAATCTCCTCCTTGAGCTTCTCCTCATTTAAGAGATAATTCGGAGGATACTCGCACGAGATAATTTTATTCTTAATGATATTGTATGCCTGTTGCTTTAAGGATTCCTTCTTCATTCTTCAAACCACCCATGTCTGTTATTTCCTTAACACTGATTATAGCATACAGTTGGCGGATGATACCACCCCTACTTTTCACCGTTTTACTAAAATTACATTTCACGCGTTCCTATTAACCAAACGATGATAAGAGGGCGAACCGTCCCAGACAATCCCTTCTCCCTGGCACATAAAATAGAACGGATACTCCTTTGCCTCCAGCCGCATCTCGCGGTCAAACAGATAGGGCTCGCTCCCGTGCCGGATAAAGGTCCAGAAATGGCTGGGAATGGTAAGCTTTGGTTTCACCAGCTTTACCAGTTCCACTGCCTCCAGTCCGTTCATATTTCCGTATTCTCCATTGATGGGAACAATCAACACGTCCACATCCTGTTCTGCGGCATACTGCATCCTCGTACATTGATAGGAGGTATCCCCGGAGAAATAAAACACATGCCCTTCTGTGCGGATGAGCATACCGATGGCATCCGGCGCGTGGTCCCCGTGGTCCGCGAACACCGCCTCTATCTCGAAACCCGCGAATTTTTCCCTGTCTCCCTCATCAAAGCGTACGAGCTGTTCGGGTGATATCCCGTCTTCTCTGCACATCTCATAGGCTGTCTTTGGCGCCAGCAGCTTTGTCCCGGGATTTCTCTTCATCATCTGCGGCACGATATCCATATCCAGATGGTCCTCGTCATGGTGACTGATAACCAGCACATCGGGATTTAATTCCTCCGGTTCCATCACCGGCATCATCAGCCGCTTCAGTCCGCAGATTCGCTCCACCGCGTCAGACAGGTAGGGGTCCACCGCCAGAATCTTTTGTTCACTGTTCTTGAGCAAAAAACCCGCCTGTCCCAGCCAAAAGATTCCCACCTCTCCCGGCTTTGGTACGCACATCTTTACCTTATCCGCAAAATACATCTATCCGTCTCCCTTCTATAGAAAATCACTGACGCCGCAAGTCCGATTATCAGACAAACCGCCAGAAAACCGTATGCCGCCATCTCGTTTACAGCCTCCAGCAAATGCCCTGCCGCCATGGGAAACAGGGTCATTCCCACCGCGTAGACCGCCTGGAAGATTCCCATAGCAGTGGAATAAAATCTGTCCGGTATGCCTTTCATACTTTCGCTTGTCAGAGAGGTAAATAAAAATCCCATGGCAAACGCCGCCAGTATCTGGCAGAAATAAATCCCATAAACGGACTGCATATTGGGAACCAAAAGGCAGTAAGCCGCCTGCACGAAAAGTCCCACGGGTACAATCCTCGCATGCCCGATGCGGATGAACAGGGCTTTCCCCGACAAATAGGAAAACATTACCGCAAACACAATATACACAATCGAAGTCATGCCCACCTGCCACTCCGGGATTCCCAAATCTTTCGCAATCTGTATGGTAAACGACATGCAGGTCGCCATCTGCACGCCCTGCTGGAGCAATGCCAGCACAGAGAAGAACAACAGCCGCTTATTTCCCAGAAGCTTCAGAGCTCCTTTTACATCTGCCTTCTCTCCCACACTCCCGTGCTCCCGGATTCCGATACACATCGCAGTTCCCAGAGCCCCCGCCATCAGGCTGAAGGCGCAAATCCAGCGCATCCCCAGATGGGTATACAGAGCAGAACTTGTGATAAATCCAAGCAGCACTCCCGTATTGTTCGCGGCAATGATTTTTCCTGTCGCCTTTTGGATGGACTCACCCCGGTAAAATCCCATGTAGTAGACCATATAAGAAATCCACGCGGAGGCTCCGAGCCCGGATAACAGATTTGCCGCGAAAAATCCGCCCGCATTTGGAAATAGCACCCTCAATAAGGATGCTATTCCGACACAACTGATTCCCAGTGTGATGATTTTCTTGTGACCGCCTCCCGTATCGGCAAGCACACCGACCGGGATACGGCAGAGTATCTGCACCAGTCCGTAGGCTCCCACGATAATCCCCACCATATCGGCGGAGACACCTATCTCTGTGAGGTAAGTCGTCTGATAGGGGATATAGACATACTGCCCGAACCAGAAAACGCAGACCAGAAATAAAATGAATCTCATTTGTATCTTTTTTTCTCTCATAGGAAAGGATACACCTCTAACGCATTCTTATAGTAGACTTTTTCCAATTCATCCTGCGTAAAAATATTACCTTCCGCCAGATACTCTGTCAATTGTTTATAGGAATTTTGTATCAGGACAGACGGAATATCCGTTCCCCACATCAGTTTCTCCGCGCCTACGATGTCCTTTGCCGCTTTGATAAAACCTAGCCCTGACGGATACGGATATGTCTCCGGCTGTACATTGAAGGGCACTGCCGCCAAATCAAAATACACATTGGGAAGCGCCAGCTTCTCCATACTTTTCTTGAAAACATCTGTATCCCTGTCAGCCAAAGTCGGAGCCAGCAAATGGCAGACCACAATCTTAAGCGCCGGGCACTTCAGGGCAATCTTTCTGATTCCCTCCGGCTGAAAGCTGCTCATACCGGGGCTTCCGATATCCAGGACGAGCACCTGGGAATGTTTCTCACATTTCTCTGCTGTCGGCAGAAAGACTTCCGCGATATCAAACGCATGGTGATAGGACATGAACCCTCCGCCCGTACTGGTCTCAAATTTGATGATAGGGAAATGAAGTTCCTCTGTCAGTCTTTCATAAATCCTGTCCGCATACCGCGCCATGGGGTCAAATGTCCCCGCTCCGATAAACATATCCGGGTACGCGCGCACAGCCTCCGCCACATATTCATTGGCGAAGCCGTAATAACTCCCCTGGAGGAGCACTGCCTTTTCCACGCCGTTTTCTTTCAGGAACCGATAGCATGTCTCATACGTAAACGCTTTGTCGCCGAGCCCTTCCGGTATCATCTCCACGATGTCCCCGTTCGCCCACCTCGCCTTGCCGTTTCCAATCGGGTAAAGTTCCCCTTCCCCGCGGAACCCCTGCAAATTTTCAAATACATGGGTATGTGCATCTATGATTCTCATCTGCCTGCCTCCATTATTCTGCCGCCTTAGCTTTTTTCTTAAAGAGCCCGCCTTTCTGCAGTCCGCTCTTCTTGTATCTCACATGGGCATCCAGCGCAACTGCCGCCACAATGACGATACATTTGAAAATTCCGTGGTAATCCGATGCCACGCCCATCAGACGCAGACCATTCTGGACAACACCTACCAGAAACGCGCCCCAGATTGCCGCCAATACAGAACCTTCGCCTCCCATCAGAGATGCGCCGCCTACAACAAGGGCTGTCAGCACAAAGTTGTCATATCCCTGTGCTGCCTTGGCGATTGCCTGACGGTTCATACTTGCCAGCACAATACCCGCCAGAGCCGCTGTAAATCCAGAAGCTACGTATGCGATAATGGTAACTTTACGGCTCTTTACACCGGATAAGCGGCACGCTTCCGGGTTGCCTCCCACGGCATACACATTTCTTCCCAGTACCGTCTTATTCAATATGATGTAGGAAAGGACCGCCATAATCGCCATAATGTAAATAGAAAACGGAACCCCTAAAAGCCTCCCTCCGCCGAGGAATGCAAAGGATGCCGGTTTCATACACGGGATAACGTTATTCCCAGTCAAAAGCTGCGCAATACCGTATACAATATTCTGGGATGCCAGTGTAATCAAAAATGCAGGCACACCAAACTGCGTGACAATCAATCCGTGCACCAGTCCCACCGCGCAGCCCAGCAAAAGCCCGCCCGCAATGCCGATAATCACGCCTGTGGTGCTGTAATCATGCGCCACAATCTGTGTAACCGCCAGTGCTCCGGCTGCAGCTGCCACAGCTCCCACGGACAAATCAATCCCTCCCAGAAGGATAGGGAAAATTGTACCGCAGACCATAATGCCATAGATGGAAATAGACAGCAGAATACTCTTCATATTTGCGCCTGTCAGGAACACGCCCGGCTGCAGGACTGTGAGAACCAGCATGATAACCACAAGAATCCACAGTCTCTGGGATTTCCCGAAAAGTTTTTTCATCTTGTCTTTGTTCATGTTCTCTAAGCCTCCTTCGTGAGTATTCCTGATTCCGCCATCAGAATATCTTCCTGCGTAATCTTGCCGCTTGAAAATTCTGTGAATATCTCACCTTTTCTCATAACAATAATTCTCTGGGACACACGGAGCAGTTCCTGCAAATCCGAGGAAACCATGATAACGGAAGTACCGTTTTCCGCAAGCTCCTCGATAATTTTATAGATTTCATCCTTTGCTCCGATATCGATTCCGGCTGTAGGCTCATCAATGATGAGAAGTTTCAAATCACGGCTCAGCCATTTCGCCAGTACCGCTTTCTGCTGGTTTCCTCCGGAAAGATTTCCCACCGGAATCTGCGGGTTATTGGGCTTGATATTCAGCCTCTCCACCATATCGATTCCCAATTTCTTCTCTTTTCCTTTCTTTACGAAACCGCCTTTTGCCAGAGTATCATAATTTGTGAGCGCCACATTTCTCTCAATGGACAAGAGAGGCGTAAATCCCTGGTTTCTTCTGTCCTCAGGCACAAAGCCGAATCCCTTTTTGATGCTGTCCGTAATCTTCCTGGGAAGTGCTTTGCCTTCAAATTCCACGGTGCCGCTGTCGCAGGGGTCTGCCCCGTAAACGCAGCGCATGACCTCCGTCCTGCCCGCGCCGACCAGTCCCGCGAATCCTACAATCTCACCCTCGTGGATTTCAAAATTAATATTGTTGAAAATCCCTTTTTTCGTCAGATTTTCCACCTTCAGACGCACCGGTCTGTCGGAGGTCCGAAGATTATTGGAAGCTGTCGCCTCACTCAGTTCTTTTCCTATCATCAGGCGCACGACCTCTGCCGGAACAATCTGCTCTTTCGTCAGTGTCGCCACCTTCGCTCCGTCCCGAAGAACAGTCAGTCTGTCGGAGAGTCGGTATACTTCTTCCAGACGGTGTGAGATATAGATGATGCTCACCCCGTCTTTTCTCAACTGTTCAATGATGCCAAACAGCGCATCCGATTCTTTTGTACTTAAGGAAGCCGTAGGCTCATCCATGATGATGAGTTTCGATTCTTCACTCAAGGCTTTTAAAATCTCAATGGTCTGTCTCTGTGCTATGGTAAGCGTCTCCACGATTGCGTCCGGTTTAATTCCAAAGCCATACTTCTCAATCAATTCTGACACTTTCTTTTTCATTTTCCTGGCGCTTACAAATCCTGCCTTGCTGTCCTCTTTGCCGAGCATCACATTCTGCATGACCGTCAAAGTGGGAATCAGACTCAATTCCTGATAGATGACACCGATTCCCAGCTTGGAAGCATCCGCGCGGTTGTTGATTTCCACCGGCTGTCCGTTCCAGTAAATCTGTCCGCCATCTTTCGGATAAATGCCTGTCAGAATCTTAATCAGTGTGGATTTTCCCGCACCGTTTTCTCCCATCAGCGCGTGGACTTCTCCCGGTTCCACGGAAAAATCAACCTTTTTCAGTACAGCGGCGCCGTTGAAGCTTTTTTCGATTGCTTTCATTTCCAATAATACTGGCATTACGCTTCACCTCCCGCTGCTTCTGCCTCTTCTTCTCTGGCTTTCCTCTGAATCCGTTTCTGCATGAAGTCATTGTAAACCGCATCGAAGATAATCATGACCACAATGACAATTCCTTTCACAACGAGCTGTGCCGCTGTCGGCAGGTTGTACTTCAAGATTCCATTCTGCAGCACCGCCATAAAAACGGCGCCCACTGCGGAGCCAAACACATCGCCGCGTCCTCCCGCAAAGGCACAGCCGCCGATGACAACCGCCGCAATGATGTCGAACTCCAGCCCTGTCCCAAGGTCTGTGGTGACGCTCCCCACACGTCCAATCTGAAAGATTGCCGCCACACCGCACAGAAAACCCGTGATGGTAAATACACACCAGCGGATTTTATCTGTATTGATTCCGGAGAGCTCCGCGGATTTCCGGTTTGCGCCTGTCGCATAGACATATGTACCAAACTTCGTCTTTTTCAGAATAATCTGTCCAACCACTGCCAGAATCACAAAGGCAATCGTAACCAGATAGATTCCATTGATGCTTCCACCCATAATGAGGATTCCCTGATTTTGAATCCTCTTATTGCTGATGACTCCCGACTCACGGATAGCGAACACAAATACCATGGAACGGAACAGGTACTGTGTGGACAGTGTCGCGATAAATTCCGGGACACGCAGCTTTGTCACGATGAAGCCGTTCAGCGCCCCGCAGACCAGTCCGGTCAGGATTGAAATCAGCATAATCAGCCCTGCTGAAAGCTGATAGTGATACAGCAGATTAGCACAAAGCATTCCTGCGAATCCAACGGCTGCTCCCGTTGACAAGTCAATTCCCGCTGTAATGATAACAAATGTTACGCCGATAGCGATGATGCCGGTGACTGCACACTCCCTTAAGATGTTCAACAAATTACCCGTGGTGAAGAACGAATCACTGGTCAGTCCAAACACCAACATGATAATCACCAGCGACGCAACCGATATCAGACGCCGCATATTTTCCTGTCTCATAAGAATATTCCTCCTACCTCACAGCCGACTGCTAATCTGCTGCTATACTGCTGTCTTTCTCTCGCCTTTATCTGGAAATTACCAACGCATATCGTCTGTGATACTTGCCACATTGTCTGCTGTTACAACAACCGGAGCCATCTTCACTACAGGAGTCTCGCTTAAGTTCGCTGCTGTGATACCGGACTCAATCGCGTACATTGCAAACTGCGCGCAGGAAACGCCCTGAGTCTGTGCATTTGTATAAACAGTTCCTGTACAAAGTCCCTGCTCAATGTATTCCAGCATCTTGGACTCACCGTCAACACCCCATACCTGCATCTCTCTGCCTGCCGCTTTTACTGCTTCTGCCGCGCCTTCTGCCATCGCGTCATTGTGGCAGAGTACCGCATCGATTTCCGGATATTTTGTGAGGAAATCTGTCATAACTGTATTTGCGTTTTCTGTCAGCCACTCACCGGACTGCTCGTCAAGGATTTCAATGTCAGGATACTTTTCTTCCATAACTGCCTTGAATCCCTTATCAATGTTTTCACCCTTTGTTGCGCCGGGTGTTGCGGAAATGATAACCACTTTTCCTGCTCCGCCTAAACTCTCACCGATGGATTCCGCAATCTTCTCACCAGCTTCTACATCAACGCCTGCTACCAGACCTGCATGTACGGTATCTGCATCCAGGTTACATGTGATAACCGGGATTCCTGCCGCCTCGGCTTTGTCAACAGAAGCCGCGAGTCCCGCCGCGTCTGTAGCCTGAAGGATGATTGCGTCATATTTCTGATTAATCAGCTCGTCCATAATCTGTACTTCTGTATCAACAGAAGCTTCTCCGTCATATACGTCAAACGTAACATTTGTGAAATTGTCCAAATAGGAACGCATGCCATCCGCCCATGCAGCCGCGCAGGAATCACCGATTACGTTCGGCAGAAAAGCAATCTTGATATCCTCTGTATAGGCATCTTTTCCCGAAGCCGCCTCACCGGAAGCGGAGCCTGAACTGCTTGCCTGATTGTCTGTCTTTACACTTCCGCAGCCTGCGAGTGACGCCGCCATAACACCAACTAATAACAATGATACGATTTTCTTTTTCATAACATTCTCCTTTTCTTTTTTGTTTACTGACATTGTATAATACATCTTTGCATGCTTTTATGTATTACTTAATGTATACAATACCCCCCCCCCGTAAAATTTGTCAATATTTTTGAAGATTTTTTTGTAATTTTATGCAGTTTATACACCTATTTTCATAATCAAATCGTATCTGTTCTAAAACTTTTGCCTATTTTTTACTATTGCTTGTTGATTTCTTCACAATTTTGATTGATTTTTGTCTATCAAAGAAGCCAAAAAATGCAGGACTTCTGAAGTGAGCATTTCTCTCTGTTACTTCAAAAGCCCTGCGTTTTTTCTGTCTTTTTCTATCGATATTCTTTTTGTTCAAAACTCTCTCATAAATCTTGTTCGCTTAATGTTTCCCCAGGTATTCCTTATTATAACGCATATGCGCCAGCATCGCCTCCCGCGCTGCCTGAGAATCCCGCCTCGCAATCGCATCCGCCACCATCCTGTGGGTGCGTATCGTCTGCTCGGTCAGCTTGGCATTGGTAACCTCCACCAGTTCTTTGATTGCAGAATGGATAACCGGAATCACATTTAACACAACCTGGTTTTTACTGCTCTTGGCAATCCGCTTGTGGAATGCGATGTCTTCCTCCTCAAAGGATTCCCCGCGCTCAATCTTCTCCTCCACAGCCCGGCAGTCATCCAATATCTTCTCGATGTCTGCATCCGTCGCCCGCTCTGCGGCGAGCGCCGCTATCTCCGGCTCAATCATGCTGCGGATTTCCAGAAGGTCTATGGTGAGCTTTGTCTTATTTTCTATGAAGCCCAGCCCCAATGGGTCATCCACAAGCCCAGGCTTCTCTGCCACAAATGTCCCCAGCCCCCGGCGTATTTCCACAATATTCCTCGATACGAGAATTTTGATTGCCTCCCGGATGGTTCCTCTGCCGACATTCAATGACTCAGCAAGCTGAAATTCATTCGGCAGCTTCTCACCTTTTTTATATTCATTGTCCGCTATCAGACTCGTAATCTGTCCGGCAACTAATTCCGGCAGTGATTTATCTGTGTTCTGTATTGTCTCCAGTCCCATTTTTTCCGCTCCTGTCCTTACTATCAATGCTGTTATTTTAACATAATCCTGCGATTCTTTCCACCTAAAGGACTGGAAAAACATGACAAAAACGATTTTCTGTTACGACTCACAGCCCCACTTACATGTGCATTCGTCGCCTCTCCAGACAAATCAGATTTCATGAAACATTTTCTTTACGAGGTCATATGCCATTTTGGGTCTTCTGTATTCATCTACTATCCCCTTATTGTTATGACATCTCGGTCTGGGAGCAAACCATTCTTCTTCGGTGACTTTACAATCCGCGAACTGCCAGATAAAGATTCCCGATAATCTCTTGTCCTCCCGATACACTTCTATATTTTCTTTCAATACTTCTTCCTGGCGTTCTTCACTCCATTTACATTTTCCTTTATCCCTGAATCCGTAAATAGCCGCCGCTCCGAACTCGCTTACTATGACCGGTTTATCTGCTCTGCCTTCCCCAAGCAGCCAGTCCATCACCTTATTATGCCGTCCTGATACCGGCACATCCTCATACCACCCCGAGTAAATATTAAACGATAAGATATCCGACATATCCAGGCAAATATCCTCAAAATGCTTGCAAGTAGCTGATGTCATTGGTCTGCTGCTGTCCATGCCGCGAATCTGTTTATACTGCTTTTCATACAGCCTTTTTCCTTCTTCTGTTTCACTTGCACATTCATTCAGTATTCCCCATATGATGATTGACGGGTGGTTAAAATGATTTTCCACCATCTCTCGATTGCAGTCTTCACACTGTTTTTCAAAATTGGGATTTAACATTCGTTCAGCCGACAAAGCTCTCGCGTGATTTTCTTCCCATACCAGCATGCCCCGCTCATCGCACATATCCAAAAAACGCTCGTCGTTGGGATAATGGCATGTTCTTACCGCGTTGGCTCCCATATCCGCCATCATATCTAAATCCTGCGCCATCAGCTGCGGCGGTATCGCGCATCCGATTGTCCCATAATCTTCATGTCTGTTAAATCCTTTTAAAAATACCGGCGCTCCGTTAATAAAAATTTTCTGTTCCTTTATTTCTACGGTTCGGAAACCAAACCGCTCCCTGTAATCATCACATATTACCCCGTCCATTTTCAAATTCATTTCAGCTATATACAATTTAGGATTGTCACAGTTCCAGGCTTCTGCGTTCTCGCACAGGACTGTTTGCCGCAGCACACATTTTTCTCCCGCTTTCACCTCACTATGCGGAAATGCAATCTGCTCTTCTGCGATTCTTCCGTCCAGCTCAAAGTGCTGCGGAGTATCCCCAATATTTATAATCGTGACGCTCACGTCAGCATACCATTTATTGTCTTTTTGGTAAGGCAAAATGTGGATTTTATCTATGTAAACTTCTGGTACAGCTTCCAACACAACCGGTCTTGTTATCCCGCCGTAGGTATAATAATCATTCGGAATATGCAATGCTGACTCTGTGCTAAAAGAATTATCCACTTCAACTCGTATCGTATGCTCTCCCTTTTTTACCTTTTTGACGATACACGAAAATGGTGTAAATGCATTATAATGGCTCGCTACAGGCTGATTGTCAAAAAACACTTTAGCTGTGTGGCTGATGCCTTTAAATTCTAACCGCAAATTTGAATCTTTATCTGTTGTTATTGTTTTTTGATAAGTTCCCTTTCCCCGGAAATCCAGCATTTCAGGGTGCTGTTCCCAACATCCCGGAACGATAAGGGAATACCGTCTCCCATCTTCTCTCTCAAACTCCCATGTTCCGTCTAGTTCTTGTTGTTTTCTTACATGATGCTGTGTAAATAAGCGTATCATATTTCCTATCCTTTCTCTGCTTTAAACCCACTGTCTGTATTTCACATTATTCTGCACTCATAAATACGAATCACATCTTTTTTGTTTCTAAACTACTGTATATTACCTCTCTTATTTCACGGATTGCTGCCTGCAGCGGCATCCCTCCCGCTCCGCATCTCTGAACGAAGTACAATAATATAAGTTCTTCATGTGGATGAATCGTAAAATAATTTCCTGTCCATCCATCCCATCCATATTCGCCCAACGATATGCCGCCCGTCGTATCAGATTCTTCCGCTATCCTCATCAAACAGCCATACCCATACCCTGTTTCCCGTATGCTTGCCTTTTTTTGCGCATCAGACAAATGATTTTTCGTCATATATTCCACCGTCTGTTCCTTTAAGATACGTCTGCCTGAATAAGTCCCGCGGTGCAGCAGCATAGATGCAAAATGGCTGTAATCTTCGATTGTCGATACCAAGCCCGCTCCGCCTGATTCAAACCCGACATCTTCGCCGTAATATTCTCCCAGATGGCTTTCCTCATATGGCACGAGCATTTCCAGGTTTGAGTCCCATTGGTATATCTGCGCAAAACGCTCTCTTTTTTCTTTTGGCACAAAAAATGCCGTATCTTCCATGTCTAACGGTTCAAATAACTCGGTCCGCAAAAATTCTGAAAATCGCTTTTCTGCTGCAACCTCCACGATACCTACAAGAATATCCGCCGAAAATCCATACTTCCATCTCTCACCCGGCTGAAAACATAAGGGTCCTTCTGCTATACTGCTTATCCACTCTCTTGTACTTTTCTGTACCCCTCTCTCTCTTTCCCGAATCATTCTTTTTAATATTTTTTCCATCTGCATCCCTGCCAGACTATCCTGGGAAGGATAGGGTATTCCCGATGTCATATTCAGCAAATCGAATATGGTACTTTCTCTTTTTGCCGGGACTTCTCTTCCATCCTCCAACAGGATTTTTTGCCCGGCAAATTCCGGTAGGTATTCGGAAACCCTGTCTTCTAAACTTAATTTTTCTCGCTCAGCCAAAATCATGACTGCGGCTGCCGTGATGGGTTTCGTCATAGAAAACAGGCGGAAAATGGTATTGTCACTCATTTTTTTGCTTTTTTCTCTATCCGCAAATCCAAAATTTCCGGAATATATGATTTTATCCTTCCAAATAACACGTGCGCTTACACCATTTACATATCCTCTCAAAACCTCGTTTTCTATAATCCGGTCAAGCGTCTCTTTCTCTTTTAATGTCAACTGTTTTTCTCCTCTGCAATTCCGTCCTGAATGTCTGACCGCCAATCGGCAGTTGGATGACGCACTCTCTCCATGAAGATAGATACATGGCGTTGCTAATCATTAAACTGTTTATAGCCTCCCCGCCCATTACGCATTTTGACTTTCCTTCAGAAATTGCCTTAATAAATTCCGATAGCATTAATTCATCTAAATCATATTCTTTCCATGTTCTTTGTTTTATTTTATGTCCTCTCTCCATAATGGACATGGTATGATTTTCAATCACAATACGGGCTGTCTCAAATATAAATTCCAGTCTGTTCACTCCCATTTTCTCTCCGGTAGAGGCAGTCAAAACGCCTGCTGCTCCCCCGTGAAACTGCATATATGCGAACGCCTCATCTTCTGTCTTTATGTCATGGAACTTTCCCTCATGGCAAAACGCCCGAACCGCAGTGGGCATACCGACAATCCACTGCAGCAAATCTAAATAATGGGAGCATTGATTCAAAAGCACCCCTCCGCCTTCCCCTTCCCAGGTTCCGCGCCACGGGGATAAACGATAATACTCATTCTCACGGTACCAGTCTGTCAGCGTCCAGCTTAATCTCACTAACTTTCCATACTCCGCTGATTCGACTATGTGTTTCATTTCTTCATAAATGGGATGCATCCTGTATTGAAAAGCGACTGCATAGACAGCGGAAGACTGCCGCGCCGCTCTCTGCATATTCTCCGCCTGAACAATATCAACTGCCGCAGGCTTTTCACAAAGCACATGGATTCCTTTTTTTAACGCTGTAATCACCTGTTTTTCATGGCTGTAGTGGGGCGCGGCGACAATCATCGCATCGACATTTCCCTTTTCCAGCAGTTCCTTTTCATCATGAAATATCTGGCATCCGGCATCTGATATTTTTTCCTTCAGCCGTGTATTTTCTACACCGCCTCGCGTCACTGCAGCAAGTTTGACCGCCCCCTTTTTTCTTAATAAAAGTTCTGCATACTGCGTCCCTCTTACACCCATTCCGGAAATTCCGATTCTGATTTCTTCTGCTGTGTTATCCCCCATTTTTTCTCCATTCTTATCCTTTTAGCCCTGACGTGGAGATTCCCTCTACCAGATATTTCTGGAAAAATATAAAGATTAACACGGCAGGTATGACAGAAATTGTTGCCATCGCAAACATCGCTCCGTAATCTGACGACGCTCCGGGGTCGGAAAATAATTTTAACGCCAGGGAAACCGGATATTTCGCGGACTCGTCGATATATAAAAGCGCTGAAAGGAAATCGTCCCATCTCCACATAAATGAAAAGATACATGCCGTAATCATAGAGGGCGCCATTAACGGCAATACAACTCTCCGATAAATTCCATAATAGGAGCAGCCGTCTATTTTCGCCGCTTCATCGAGTTCCTTCGGTATCCCGTCGATAAAATTAACCATTAAATAAACAAAGAATCCCTGAATTGCAAAACAGTATGGCACAATCAGCGGTAAATAGGTCCCTACCCAGTTTAATTTCTGATACCAGATGTATTGAGGTATCATCAACACCTGCGCCGGCAGCATCATGGAAAGCAGCATACACGCAAAAACAATTTTTCTTCCTTTATAGCGGCATCTGGACAGTCCAAACGCAACCAGCGATGAGGAAAACACTGTCCCGACCGTCGCCAGTACAGATATCACAAAAGAATTTTTAAAAAACGCGGAAAAACTGATGCCGGCAAATCCCTTCCAGCCATTTATGTAATTTTCCAATGTAAAGTTCTCTGGAATCAACGAATTTGCCGTAGTAAAAATGGTATTGCTTTCTTTGAACGAGCTCATGACCATCCAGAGCAAAGGATATATCATGAGGAATCCCAGACCGCATACAATCAAATGATAAACAATATTTTTTATTGTTTTTTTCTTTCTCATTCCTAGTATCCTCCTTCATATACCCATAATTTTTTGGTCGCAAATAAAAGAGCTGTAACGATTCCCACAATGACCAGCATCACCCATGCAAGAGCGGCGCCGTAACCGGTATTATAAAATTCAAAGGACTGGCGATACATATATACCATGTAGAACAGCGTCGAATCCATGGGCTGTCCCTTTGTAATGATAAAACACTGGGTAAATGCAAGCAGACCGTTAATCATCTGCATGACAAGATTAAAGAAAATCGTCGGGGTCAGCAGCGGCAGTGTAACCTTTGTAAACTGCTTCCACTTTCCGGCTCCGTCCACAGTAGACGCCTCATATAACGACGTCGGGATTTGTTTTAATGCGGAAAGAAAGATGAGCATAGAGGAGCCAAACTGCCAGACCGTCAGTAAAATCAATATCCATATCGCAATATCTGTGTCTCCCAGCCATGCGATTGGCTGTATTCCAATCCGCCCCAACAAATTATTAACTAATCCGTCTGTTGCAAACATTCTTTTCCACAATATCGACACAGCCACAGAGCCTCCGATGATAGAAGGCAAATAGTATAAAGCTCTGTATAAGCCTGTTATTTTTGTTGTTTTCAACAGCAATTGCGCGACAATCAGAGCAAAAATCAGCTTTAATGGAACGGATACAACAGTATAAAAAATGGTAACCTTTAATGATTTCCAGAAAACATCGTCCTCCAGCATCATCTTATAATTTTTCAAACCTCTGAATACAGGCTCTGATAAAATGTTGAAATCACACAGCGAGTAATAAAAAGAAATTCCTACCGGCACTATCATAAATAGCAAAAATCCGATAATAAACGGGGCTGAAAAAATAATTCCCGCCACATTTTCACTGTATAAATTAAATTTTCTTTTCTTCATATTGTCCTCTCCCAAAAGATGCTGTAGTTTTCACTACAGCATCTTTCTATACCTCTTTATTCCTATTCGATTATTCTGATGCCAATATCTGATTACCCTCTGTAAACAGTTGTTCTGACGCTTCTTCCGCGCTCAGTTCTCCAAATAAAACTTTTTCTGTCAAACCGTCGATAAGATTGATGACTTCACTTGAATTTGCCGGTGACGGCGCGTTGATTTCTGAACAGTTCGGCGTAACCACATCATTGATATATGCCACTACTTCTTTTTCTTTTTCATCCTGGTTCGCGGATATTTCTTCCGCCACTACAGATGAAATCGGAACGCCTCTTTCTCCCAGCAGTACATTATTGGCCTCCACGGAATTCGTAATGTAGTCCAGCAATTCAGCCGCAACATCCGCATTTTCCGTATTGGCAGATATACAGAAGAATTGGCTTGGTTTTAAGTAATTCGATTTAGTCGGATTATTGGAAGGCCATGTTGTAATACCGATTTCTGTTCCCTCCGGCGCCGCATTCTGCATTGCGGTCAACTGGTTTGAAGAATAGAACGCACACCAGGACATCAGTTCAGGGTTACTTCCGTATACGAGACAATCCTGCTCAACGCTTGCTGCCTGTCTCTCCGCATATACGCTTGGGTTGACATGCCATCCTTCCTCAATACCTTCTTCCAGCAGTTCAAAAAATTCATTGAACTCCTCTGCACTCTCCACGCCAAATTTTCCGTCCCCATACAATTGCTTATCCTGTGCCCTAAGCAGGTATTCCAAATATGCTGTGGATGTGGAACTTCCATAAGTCAGGCTGGTCTTATATCCTGTTTTCTCGTATACTTCTCTGCAAAGCTCCTTAAACTCATCCAGCGTCATGTTGTCCTTAATCTCAATTCCCGCATCATCCAAAAGGGTTTTGTTGTAAAACAGAGACGGAGCATTGATACCATTGCAAAGACCGTATACTTTTCCGTCAATTTCTCCCGCCTTTAAGATGGACTCAGAAACATTTGATGTATCAATCGTTCCATCCTCAATATACGGTGTCAGGTCCAGCAAAAGTTCGTTGTCCGCGTACTGCTCAATATATAAGTAATCCATCTGTATAACATCGGGCAGTGTTCCGCCGGCGGATAACGTCGCCAGTCTCGTCCAGTAATCTGTCCCATCTGCGAACTGTCCGTCTATCTGGATTCCTTCATGCTCCTCCGAAAACATATCCAATACAGCCTGTGTTCTTTCATTGCGGACCTGGTTGCCCCACCAGAACATACTCATATCAGCAGATTCACTTGTCGTATTATTTGTCTGTTCCCCTTCATTTTTCCCCGAACCGCATCCGGTGACAAGCGTCGTTGCCAGCAATGCTGATACTAATACTCCAGCTATTATTCTCTTTTTCATAGTTTACTCCTTATCCTTATTTTTTCTCGGCCGAATTCTTTAGTAAAATAGTAAACATAGGAGCCGGTTTTTTCAATATAAGAAAACCGACTCCTATGTTTAAAAAAACGATATATTTTTCATTACATACTTTTCATTTGCTGTATCCATTTGCTTGGCGTAACCCCGGTTACTTTTTTAAAGACCTGGCTGAAGTACTGCGAATTTCCGCCGTATCCGACCTGCGCGGCAACAGCCGTTACCTTTCCTCCGTCTCCTTCAATCAATAATTCCTTTGCCTTCCTGATTCTTTCTTCTGTGAGGTACTGTGAAAACTTTCTTCCGGTTAATTTCTGAAACTGCCGGCTTACATAATCGACATTTAAAAATAATTGCTCCTCTGCGATTTTTTTTAATGTCAGATTTGAATCCGAGATATTATTTTCCACATATTTCATAATCGTCTGCGCCAGCTCTCCACATTCATTTTCAACGTCAGAAAATGGCTTCCTGCACGTTTCCAGTAATTTATTTAATGCTGTTTTTATCTCGCCCAATTCTTTCATCTCATTCAGTCCCGCCAAAAATTCTGTTGTATCCATTATCGGGCATGATGTAATCGCAGAAAAGCACATTGCGATGTTGCCTGCGACAAGGCGCATACATTCCATATCATCAATGAGTTCCACTGTCTCCGCAATATATGCGCATAGTTCTCCTATTTGCTTATCATTGGGATTTTGGGAAGTTTTGTATACATGGTTAATTCTCTTAATAATATTATAGCTGTTGTTCAGAATAACCGGTCTTCCTTCACGCACAATACTTATCGTATCATACCTTCGTATTTTCTTTAAAATGACTTTTAATAGTTCAAATAAATTTGCGTAGTCATCAATTTCTAATATCACTTCCCGGTATTCCTCCTCGCAGACTTCGCGAATCTCCTTCTCGGAATATCCGTTTGGCTCAAACAGGAGCAGTGTGTTTTTTACATAGATACTATATATTCCTTCTCTTGTATTATGTATTTTCATCTCCTGGAGGAAACCCTTTAAATTTTCCTGCTCTAAATAAAATATCTTGTATAGTCTATAAGGCTCATAGTAGAAATTCATATATTTACTGTATGATTCTATCAGCCGGTTCAAGTCGTCCTCCAGCTCGTCTTCCTCCGTTGCCAAACCGCCCATAATCAGATGATACATCGCATCTTGCATGATTCTGTTCATCAGCATATTCTTCTGCTCCACGATTTCAAGATGCATTTTCATTTCCCGGACATCCTCTATGGATTGGATGACGGCCTCTTTGATTTGATTTTCAGTACTTGGTTTTAACAAATATTGTTTTACTCCGTACTTCATTGCCGTCCTTGCATATTCAAACTCATCGTAGCCTGATAGAACGATAAAACTGATTGTCAAATTCATTTTGCTAATCTCCTGGATGAGTTCCAGCCCTGACAGTCCCGGCATCCGGATATCAGTCATGACAATGTCCGGCGATTCATCTAATATCATGTCATATGCTTCTATGCCGTTTTTGCAGGTGCCAATCAGTTCAACTCCTATTTCATCCCACTTTATAGACTTGGCAATGGTTTCCCGGATAACTTTTTCATCCTCTACTATAATCATCTTTATCATGTTCTTCTTTTTCCTCCATCGGAATCACCAGTTCCACTACTGCAAATTCATCCTCGTTGTATGCTTTTATGCCATACGAATCGCCGAATTCCATTTTTAATCTTTCGTTAATATTCAGCAGCCCAATTCCATGCCTTTTGGGAATAATTTCTTTTCGTTCCAGTTTATCTATGATGTTTTCCGGCATTTCTGAACCGCTGTTTTTTACATAAAAATGAGCCTCCTTTTCCAATACTTTCATGGAAAGAATAATTTCCGCGCCGTCCACATTCGTCTCCACTCCGTAATATATCGCATTTTCAATCAATGGCTGAAGCGACAATTTGGGAATGTAAATCCCGTAATACTTTTTATCTATTTGATTGCTGAATTTCAATCTTTCTTCATGCCGATATGTCTGAATAGTTATATAGGCTTCGATTATTTCCATCTCATCTTTCAATAAATACTGTTTATCAACACTGCTTTTCAGCGTCAGACGCAGCAGACTCCCCAGTGCTTCCACCATATCCGATATGTCCGTTTCTCCAATTGCCTTTGCCCTCCATCTGATAGACTCCAGTGTATTATACAAAAAATGCGGATTAATCTGGTTTTCCAAAGCTTTAATTTGAGTTTCCTTTTTTAAAAGCTCATTGATATAATTTTCCCGAATTAATTGAACGATAGTTTGGCTCATCTGGTCAAACTGCCTGTGTAAAATTCCAATCTCATCCTTTCGCGCAGAATAATCGTATTCTATCTTTGGAAGCTCATTATTATTTAAGGCAAATTTCTGCATTTTCTCCAACAGGCGTTTAATATGCTTCATAATTCCTTTAAACATAAATGCAGATATGATAAATACCACGATGATTACGCCCGCTATACACATATTCCATACCACTCGGACCCCTTCGATATTTTCATGCATAGTGTCCCATGAAACTAGGCAGTAATAATCCCAGTTATATTTTTCTATTTCACCATATACCGCAAAATATTTATGCCCCTGCAGCGTTATAATTTTATAGTCAGATATATTGTTGTCTACTATTTCATCAGCGCTTTTCTCAGACGGACTCCCCGTATGAAATAACATTTCATCATCTTTAAAAATAACGAAAGATATTTTCTCTTTCTCCTGCATGATTTCTGTCTCTCTATCCAGCAGTCTGTCCATATCTATATTCAGCAGAATGGTTCCCAGCGGCTCCAGCTTATATGAATCAATACTGTTTACGGTCCTTCCTAAAAACAAACCATATTCGTCCATATAATCTGTAATCCAATAAGGTTTTCCCCTCTCTTTCCCGGCTCTGGATATCATATCCTCCTGAATCTCCCTAGGAATTCTGTCCGCCTCTAAAATATTTGTATATGCATTTCCGGAGTCTGTATACAGTGTTATGTATTGTAAAATATTATCTGAAAAGGATTGATAATATAGCCCCACCCCTGAACGAATACTTCTGAGAGCATTCATCACCTCCAGGGAATCCGGTTCCCCATGCTTTAATGTGTTTAAAGACTCCTGCATATTGTCATCAGACAGTATGATTCTTGTCAATTCTTCCATGGATTCCATATAATCTTCGATTTCATTTGCCGAATACTCTATACTCTCATTTAAAGAATTGTACAACATTTTTTGATAGTTTGCCTCGACTATATAAATCGCAATCTCCGCAACAATCGCGACAAGTAAAACTCCTATCATAAAAATAGAGATAAACTTTTTATACAAAGACAGGTTTTCTATTCCCCTTTTGATTTTCATAAAGTGCTTTCCCTTCCGATTCTTTCATGCCCTCAAACTTTCCTGACACTTTATAATATAACACAATGCATTTTGTTTGTAATTTAAAATCGCTGTAAAGTCTTTGTTTCCGCAAATATCCGCGCTACAGTATGAGAGCTGAAGCAGTCCCTTGCATTTTTGTACGGTACTGTTTTTTATTTTTATTGACACGTATGACGTCATATGTTATATTGATGTCAGAAAAAATCCCCCTGCGGTTTCTGGTATGCTGTCCCGTCTAGTGTACTGTCTCATTGACTTTCAGCATAACGCTACCGCGCGTCAGAAGCCGCAGGGAATTCACTGTCTGTATCATTTATCTCTCAAGGAGGAGCAAAACCATGAAAGCAATTAAAGTCATTGAACCATTCAAAGTGGAAATTGTAGATGTGCCAAAGCCGGAGATTGAGCATCCGGATGATGTCATTGTGCGCATCACATCCGGCGGTATCTGCGGTTCCGATATCGGGATTTGGAACGGTACCAACTCTCTCGCCACATATCCCCGCCTCATCGGTCATGAATTTGGAGGTATTGTGGAATCCGTAGGTTCCGGCGTCACAGATATCAAACCGGGCGACCAGGTGGCAGTGGACCCCGTCATCAGCTGCGGGCACTGCTATGCCTGCCGTATCGGAAGACACAATGTATGCAAAGATTTAGAGGTGATGGGGGTACACAGAGACGGCGGATTCGCCGAATATGTAAAGGCTCCCGCCGGGAATGTGCATCTCTTCCACAAGAAATTTGACGAGTCTCTGCTCGGACTGGTCGAGCCTTTCACTATCGGTGTGGAGGTCAACAAGCGCGGGCAGATTACCAAAGGGGACAAAGTTCTCATCATGGGCGCCGGTCCCATCGGTATCTGCGTTATGCAGGTAGCGAAAAGAAACGGCGCGCAGGTTATCATGACAGACCTTGTAAGGGAGCGCTTAAATAAAGCAGAATCTATGGGAGCTGACGAAACAGTGCTTGTCTCTGAAGAAAATTTAGAAGAACGTCTGGACAAATTTACGGACGGTGAGGGAATCCCTGTTGTTGTGGACACTGTTTGCATCCCCTCCTCCCTGGAACAGGCAGTACAGCTTGCCTGCCCCGCCGGACGCATCGTATGCCTTGGTCTGAAAGATGCACCTTCCAGCATCTGCATGGCAGACATTACGAAAAAGGAACTGACCATCGTGGGGTCCCGTCTGAACAATCACTGCTTTGACGAGGTCATCGAAGGATTTGAGGACGGCAGCTTAAATCCGCAGGATTTGATGACAAAGGCGTACAATTACAAAGATATCATGGACGCGCTGAATATGATTAAAGAGCATCCCCAGGATGTATTAAAGATTGTATTGAAATTTGAAGATTAGAGCGCTTTGCCGCAAATTTTGCGAAAAGAAGGCAGGAACTCCCAGATACATATCGCTTTGGGCTTCCTGCCTTTTTCTCTGCTAGGTCAATTTGCACTTTTGCCTGTAATTTTTCTCTGCTAGGTCAACTTGCACTTTTGCCTGTAATACATCCATCCCGCGATGTCCGCAAGCGCCCATCCAATCGGCACAGACCACCAGATACCAGTCACACCCATGGCGGTGGCTGACAGGATATAGGCGAGCACGACTCTGGTCCCCAGAGAAATGACGGTCAGCACCACAGACATACCCGGCTTTCGCACTGCCCGGTAATATCCGTAGAACAGGAAGAGAAATCCAATCCCGAAATAGAAAACGCCTTCAATGTGCAGGTACTGAATCCCTATCGCAAGAATTTCCGTCTCCCCGGGCTCTATGAACAGTCCGAGGAGCGGTCCCGCGAAAATCCACACTGCCGCCGAAATCACCAGGCAGAATACCAGGACAAGCCGTACCGCTTTCTTACACCCTTCCCGGATTCTCTCCGGCTTACCCGCACCGTAGTTCTGTGCCACAAACGTCGAAAACGCATTTCCGAAATCCTGGACAGGCATGTAGGCAAAGGAATCTATCTTCACTGCCGCCGCAAATGCCGCCATCACACCCGCGCCGAAGCTGTTCACCAGCCCCTGCACCATCAGGATTCCCAGATTCATCACCGATTGCTGTACAGACGTCAAGAAAGAAAACTGAAAAATTTCTTTTATCAGTTTTCCGTTAATTTTGAAATGTTTCCTCTGTATCCGAAATTCTTTTCTCCTCCACCATGTATAAACGGCGATACCGATTCCCGACACGTACTGCGAGAGAACGGTTGCCAGGGCAGCTCCGCCCACCCCTGCATGAAATCCAAGCACGAACCAGAAATCCAGCGCCACATTGAGGAGCGCGCAGACCGCCAGAAATAAAAGCGGAATCACGGACTCTCCCGCCGCCCGCAGAAGGCAGGCAAAATAATTGTACAAGAACGTGGCGATAATTCCCATAAAAATGATGAAGAGATACTCCCGCATCATCCCATAGACTTCCTTTGGCACTCTCAAGAACCAGAGGATACCGTCCATCCCTGCAAATACAAGGATATTTAAAACAATTGTAATACCGCTGATGAGCAAAAATGACGCCGCCATGCTCTTTTTCATCAGCTCCATATTCCGTTCCCCGTAACGAATGGAGAACAGCGCTCCGCTTCCCATGCACAGCCCTAGGATGATGGAGGTGAGGAAAGTCATGAGTGTGTAGGCGGAACCCACTGCCGCCAGAGCGTTTGCACCGATAAACCTCCCCACAATAAGGGTATCCGCTATATTATAGCACTGCTGCAAAAGATTCCCTGCCATGAGCGGCAGGGAAAACAGCATCATCTTTTTTGTCACAGAACCTTCTGTCAAATCTACTGTCATCTTATCTCCTAACACATCTCGTCCGACTTGCCGCAGCACCATTAGCCTTGTCAGAATGCGTTTTGCCGCTTCTCTGTCAGCCCTAACACATCTCCATCAGTCTGACGAAAAATTCGACTGTCTTGACCAGTGTCTGAATCGGGACTCTCTCGTTATTGCCGTGAATCATTCCCCGCTCTTCCTTGGACAGCTTCATGGCGGAGAACTTATAGACTCTATCTGTGATTCGGCAGTAATGCCAGGAATCGCTGCACGCCATCATCAGATACGGCGCCACGATTGCCTCTGTCCACGTATCCGCCACTGCCTGGCAGAGTCTCTTGTACTCCTTGCAGTCTGTGTCAGACTCCGCAGAAGGGTTGCGCCCCTCGAAAATGGACACCTCGATATCCGGATTGTGAATTGTCTGCTCCAGATATACCTTAGCGGATTCCACCGTGTCTTTTCCCAGAAGCCGCAGATTCATTCCCACGGAAGCTGCCGGAGGAATCACGTTAAATGCCTCGCTGCCCTGCATTTTCGTCATAGCGCAGGTTGTCCGCATCATAGCATTTAATTCACCGCCGGACGCGCGGCAGATTTTATCAAACAGCCCTTCAAAACACCACAGATTGGCGAATATAATCTTGTAGACAAAGCTCGAATGTCTGCCGAGGATATCCAGCATCTCCCGCACCGGCTTTGTGAGCTGCCGTGGGAAAGGATGTTTTTCCACATCCACCACCGCCTGCGCGAGGGTTCCCACTGCAGTGTGCACCGGAGGCATCGATGCGTGACCCCCGCTGCTCTTTACCTTAAACTCAATATTGGTCAGCCCTTTCTCCGCGATTCCGATGAGGGCACATTCCCGCTCAACTCCCGGGAACACATTTTCCACGACCGCGCCGCCTTCATCCACTACCAGGGCAGGCTTGATTCCTCTTTCTTCCAGGAGGTCCACAATCGCCGGACAGGAAGGTCCGTTGATTTCCTCCTGACCGGAGAACGCAAAATAAATATCATGCTCCGGCACAAAGCCCTCTGTAATCAATTTCTCCGCCGCCTCCATGATGCCGCAGAACGTTCCTTTCGTGTCCAGCGTTCCCCGTCCCCAGATGACACCGTCCTCCACGATACCGTCAAACGCGGGCTTCTCCCACTGGGACTCCTCCACCGGCACCACATCATAGTGGGACATCAGCACAACCGGTTCTTCCTCTGTCTTTCCTTTCCAGCGGTAGAGCATGCCGTTGACTCCCACAAACTCACGGGGACAGGTCTCATGCACATGGGGATACAGCTTTGGCAGCAAGTCCTGGAATTTTTTAAACTCCGCCTTATCGATGAGGCTGTCATCATTGTAGGAGACGGTCTTGCAGCGTATCATCTCCACCATGTCCTTTACGATACGCTCCTCATCCAGAGAAAGCGCTCTGCCGGAAGCTTTCACTTCCTCCTTTGGCACAAACAGGGCTGCCCGCACGAGAAGGACTGCCAAAAACAATATAACGATTGCCAGGATAATCCATACTATCAACACTTCTATCTTCTCCTTTGCCTTTCCCGGTTTTGTATTTTCCCGGTTCTATAATTTTCCTTTTTTATAGAGAATCCGCGCCGCTCCGATGGCGATGAGCGCCCCCACCGGTACGAGAACTCCCACAGAACCAGAGAGCGAGGGCACCAACAGGAAGAGCACCACCATAAATACAAGAGGCGCAATAGATATTTTCCAGTTCTTGCTCACATACACGACCGCCAGACCTCCGAACAGAGCCGGAAGGATATTGTCAAATGCCGGTTTGAGCACCGGGGAATTGAGGATTGGCGTCAGCGGTACAAGGAGCGCCACGCCTGCCGCAATGATAGCTGTTGTCACAATCGAGGATGTTGCCACCGCAATCGTGGAGATGACCTCTCCCTCCTCTGTCCCCGGTTTCACTCTCGCGTTCTCCATCGCCGTCAATGCCGCGGGGACTTTTAAATTTGTCAGATTTCCGGTCACAAACGCGAGATAAGAGCCCGCCGTCCCCAGCATAGGGACAAAGGTCAATACCTCAATCAATCCCACGGTCCAGAAAATCGGCGCTACGCCCAGCAGACCTTTTAACACCGGCATCATTCCCGGCCATGCGTCATAGTAGATGCAAGTTACTGTGGGATAAGCAAAAATCATCCCCAAAGCCAGCAGAATCCAAATCCGCCCATATACATGCGTCATATCTTCATATGATTTTCCACTCTTTCCCATCTTCTCAGCCTCCTATCATCGGTGTGATAAATACCGCAAATACCATTGCTCCCAGCATACTGATGGGAAGTGCATAATTTTCCAGCCATTTCATATTGCATTTTTTTACAAGGATTCCGCAGATTCCCATCAAAAACGCAGAGAACAGCAGCACGAAAATCGGAATCCAGCCTTTTAAGCCTTCCCGGATGTCAGCGAATACCATCCCCAGAAATGCGGAAATCATCCCCAGAAACAACGCTGTCATCACGATATCTCCCCACTTGCTGTCCTTATTTTTCAGTTTCATGAGTCCGCCCTGGATTTTCTTGATAAACAAAGGCACCCAGATAAGTCCCGGAAAGATGCCGAGCGTCATGACCCAGGCGATTGCCGTATAAACCTCCGGGTCAGTGATGGTCGAGGACAGGGAAGAAATTCCCAGCGCGTTTGCCGTGGTAGTCGCCGCGGGCAGTTCGTAGGTGATTGCGCCGATGACACTCAGACGCAGCCACGGAAGCGGCAGTCCCAAAAACTTTGAGAGTGTGATGACTCCCAGCAGAATCGACACTGCCGGGGCAAAGGTAAAGACCGCCGTAGAAATCATTGTCTTGTGAATCTGCTTCATATCCATGCCAAGCGCCTTCCCCCTGCGGTATGCCCGCACAAGGAAGAACACTGACTGTGCGATGACAAAGGCAATGACAAGCCCTGCCAGCACAAAGAGAAACGTACTGTTTGGATGAAACATAAGAACCCTCCTTTATAAACTTTTTATGCTCTTTTTCCTTTTTCTTACTATATAACAGAATAATGCCCCGACAAACAAGAAAATGCTAATCCACTGTGAAGTGGACACGCCGAGCAGGAACCCTCTCTCCTCGTCATACCGGAAATATTCCAGCACGAACCTAACCGGCGCGTATAACATGAGATAGAGAAGAAGACTGTTCCGTGTCTTCGTTCGATTGCGGTAAATGTAGATGAGCAATACCGCCGCAATGAGCAGATTGCACACCGCCTCAGTCTTCTGCACCGGAAACAGCGAAATCCCGTTGGGCGTTGCAAGGGAATCGGTATAAGTCACCGCCCCGAATCCACTGTAAGGGATGCCGTAGCAGCATCCCGCCAGAGAGCATCCAATCCGCCCAATCCCGTGTACAATCGGGATACAGGGAACAGCGAAAGAGGCAAAATCCAACACATCAATGTGAAATGCCTTCTGACATACAGCGATGCTCACCAGACCGCCCAGCAGTCCGCCGTAGAACACAAACCCGCTTCCCATGACATATGCCAAATACTTCATATCTGTCAGACGGGATACGTCAATCTCTCCCCATGACACAATGAAGTAGAGTATCTTCGCTCCGGCGAGCCCGCCCAGCCCCACGCAGGCAGCCAAAATGATAAAATCATCGACATCCCGGTGAAACACATGCACCAGCCAGAGTCCGACCGCTCCCGCCAAAATCACGCCAATCGCCATACAGAGCCCATAATAGGGAATAAGTATATCTCCAATCTGAAATCCCATCCTGCAAATCCTTTCCTGTAAGTCAAAAATCACCGGAAGCGTCAAAAAACACATTCCGGGATTGTAATCAGCCGCCAAGGTCCCGGATAATCCCAGACTTTGGCTCACCACAGCCGCAAAAAGAGGAATGACAAGTCATTCCTCTTTTCTTCCTCATTCCTTTTTCGGTATTATCTATCCAAACATTGCAGCACAGCCAACACATCCTGCACATGCTATAAAGAAAAGCAGGTTCAAGATTGTACCGATGATAGAGCAAACAAGTCCTGCTGTTGCCATGCCCTGTTTTCCCGGTGTCTTCTTACCCATCACACCAAGAACGATTCCCACGATACCGAGAATCCCGCCTAACCAGCCGACAAGAGCTCCGGCAAAAAGGCCGAAAACGATAGAAATGATACCTAAAACTAAAGATGCTACTGCCATTTTTCTCCTCCGTAATACATAGTTTATGAATTTTTTAGAATTTTCATAGACTTATTATATTAAATACGACTCCTATTGTCAATCACATTCTGTCTTTCAGCCATTCCCAAATATCTTCATAGACCTGGCTTCGGTCTGTCTCATTGAGCAGCTCATGACGGTCTCCCGCGTACAGCCGCAGAGTGATGTCCTGAATCCCTGCTGCCCTGTATTTCTCATAGACCTTCCTTACCCCCTTGCCGAAATTTCCGACCGGGTCCTCCACTCCCGCCATCACCAGGATTGGCAGATGCTTTGGAATCATATAGATGCTTTCCTTCTTCTGCATCTTCAGCATACCGCTGAACATATGGTAATAGCCATTTACAGTGAACATGAAGGAACAGAGCGGGTCAGAAACATATGCCTCCAATGCTTTCTCATCACTCGTCACCCAGTCCACCTTTGTTTTGGCTGGTTTGAACTTCTTATTGAACGCCCCAATCGCCATTTTATTCACCAGCCTGCTGCGGTAATGCCAGCCGCGAAATGCCGCCATAATCCGGCAAAGTCTTCTTCCCAGCTTCAAAAGGTTGCGGTTCTTATCCGCCACAACCCCCATCAGGATGGCGCCGCATAAACCATTTCCGTACATCTGGATATACTGACGGAGCAGGCTGCTTCCCATGCTGTGCCCCAGCATGAAATAGGGTACATCCGGATACTTTCTGCGCACTCTCTGCCGCAGGGTATGCATATCCGCCAAAAGGCAGGCATTTCCGTATTTTTCATTGAAAAATCCGTACTCTGCCTTGCTCTGGATTGACTTGCCATGTCCAAGATGGTCATTTCCCACCACATAGAAACCATGCCCGCACAGAAAACGCGCGAACTCATCATACCGGTTAACATATTCCACCATGCCGTGGCTCAGCTGCAGGACAGCTTTCACCTCGCCTTCCGGTTTCCATTCAATTGTATGGATTTCTGTATTTCCATCCTTTGATGGGAAGTAAAACTCATCTTTCATGTAACTCACTACCTGTCATCTAATTTTATGTAATCGCGATACGGCGCGAGCGGCTTATAAGCCGGACGGATAATCTTGTCTACATTCTTAAGTTCTTCCAGTCTGTGCGCGCTCCAGCCGACAATACGCGCTGTCGCGAAGATTGGTGTGTAAAGTGCCGGGGGAAGGTCTAACATGCTGTATACCAGACCGCTGTAGAAGTCTACGTTGGCATTGACTCCCTTGTACATCCTGCGCTTCTCTCCGATAATCTCCGGCGCCATGTGCTCTACCTTCTCATAGAGCGCGTATTCTTCCTCGTGTCCCTTTTCCTTTGCCAGCTGTTTCACAAAGCGTTTGAAAATATCTGCTCTCGGGTCGGAGATGGAATATACGGCATGTCCCATCCCGTAGATGAGCCCTTTCTTGTCAAATGCTTTTTTATCCAGAAGGTCTGACAGGTACTGACGAATCTGGTCTTCATCATTCCAGTCTGTCAGCGTCGCCTTCATATCCTCGAACATCTGCGTCACCTTGATATTCGCGCCGCCGTGCTTCGGTCCCTTCAGGGAAGCCATCGCCGCCGCAATCGTGGAATAGGTATCTGTCCCGGATGAGGTGACAACATGGGTGGTAAAAGTGGAGTTATTTCCGCCGCCGTGGTCCATGTGAAGTACCAGCGCCATATCCAGAATCTTAGCTTCCAGCTTCGTGTATTTCCGGTTTTCCCTCAGCATCGTAAGAATATTCTCTGCTGTGGAAAGCTCCGGCTTGGGCGCGTAAATAAACAAATCCTCTCCCCGTTTATAGTTGTATGCATGATAACCATATACCATGAGCATCGGGAACTGCGCAATCAGATTCAGACACTGTCTTAATACGTTGGGAATCGTCGTGTCATCAGCCTTGTCATCGTAGGAGTACAGTTGAAGGATACTCCTCGTGATGCTGTTCATCATATCGCGGCTCGGCGCCTTCATGATGACATCCCGCACAAAATTCGGCGGCAGCATGCGGCGTTCCGCCAACATATCTTGAAAATCTTCCAGTTCTTTTTTATTTGGGAGTTCTCCGAATAAAAGCAGATATGCCGTTTCCTCAAATCCCGGATGGTGCGCGGCGAGAAAGCCTTTCACCAAATCTTTGATATTATATCCTCTGTAATACAGATTTCCTTCACAGGGCACCTGTTTGCCATCTACCATCTTTGACGCACATACGTCAGAAATATTTGTCAACCCCGCGAGCACGCCTTTTCCGTTCAAGTCACGCAGCCCACGTTTCACCTCGTATTTCGTGTACAGTTCCTTGTCAATTTCATTGTTCTTCTCACATTTGAGGGCGAGTTCTTCAATCTTTGGAGTTATCTCGAAAAAAATGCTGTCAATGTCTTTTGCCATATGCCCTGCCTCCTTCTTCTTTCTAAATTTTCAAAGTGTTCTTCTTATTATACTAAAAATTGGCGTTTTATACAATCAAATGTCTATAAAACATTTATAAACTGGGGTAACAATTGTTACTATTCGCAGCTGACTCCAAATTGTCAGCAGAGGTGTCGTGCTTGCACGTAAACCGCTGGTGACAATTTGGAGTCAAGACTGTGAATAACAACAGTTCAGTCATACAGTGCGCGGTTTTACGAATGGCGCGGGCTAAACTGTTACTTAGACCGGGAGTTTGTCAGTGCATCGGAGAGCGCCGCAAATTCCTGCAGCGTCAGAGCTTCTCCCCGCACGTTTGCAGGAAGTCCTAAAGACTGAAGCGCCGCCTCCACATCCTCTCTGGAAAAATCCAAATCCGCGGAATTTTTCAGCCCGTTTACCAGCGTCTTCCTCCTCTGGTTGAAAGATGCACGGATGATACGGAACATCAGCCTTTCATCCTGCACCTGCACCGGAGGGTTCTCATAGCGTTCCAGACGGATAACCGCAGAGCCCACCTTCGGGCGGGGCATAAAGCAGTTGGGCGGTACATTTGCCGCCAGATACGGCTTTGCATAGTACTGCACTGCCAGAGAAAGAGCGCCGTAATCCTTTGTCCCGGGCAGCGCCTGCATGCGCTGCGCCACTTCCTTCTGTATCATGACTGTGATGCTCTGAAGCGGTACCTGACTCTCGAACAGCCCCATGATGATAGGGGTCGTGATATAATACGGGAGATTCGCCACCACCTTGATGGGCTTCCCGTCATTTTCCCTGCGGGCGAGCTCTGCAATATCCACCTTGAGCACATCGTCGTTGATGACCGTCACATTGTCATAGCCGTCCAGCGTGTCCTCCAGAATGGGAATCAGTGTCCGGTCAATCTCAATCGCCGCCACCTTTTTCGCGGCGCAGGCGAGATACTGGGTCATAGTGCCGATTCCCGGACCGATTTCCAGCACGAAATCCTCCTTTGTAATTTCTGCACAGCGGATAATTTTCTCCAGCACATGCGTATCTATCAGAAAATTCTGCCCGAATTTCTTCTGAAAAATAAATCCATACTTTTGAAGTACCGCAATCGTGTTCTGCGGATTTCCCAATGTCGGTTCTTTCATCTTTCTTCTCCTTATCTCTGACTAAAATGGCAGCACAGATGCTCTGTCTCATCCTCCCCGCAGGGACGAAGCGCTCTCTTGCAAAGATTACACGATGCGGTACAGACTGCGCGCGTTCTCCTCTGTCTGGCGGATGACCTCCTTAACAGGCACCTCTTTGAGCCGGGCAATCTCCTCCGCCACATACGGCAGATAGACGGAAGCATTTCGCTTTCCCCGGAAGGGAACAGGCGCCAGATATGGACAGTCCGTCTCCAGCACAATAGAAGAAAGCGGAATCTCCTGCACCACCTGCTTTAATTTCTTCGCGTTTTTGAATGTGACAACACCGCCCACGCCAATCATATATCCCATCTTCACATACTCTTTCGCCATCTCAGCCGAGTAGGAGTAGCAGTGAATGACCGCGGAAAATCCCTTTGCGTGCTGTTTCATGATTTCCATCGTGTCAGCCGCTGCCTCACGGCTGTGTATGATGACGGGTTTCCCGGTTTCCCCTGCAAGGGCAAGCTGCCGGATAAACCATTCTTTCTGCTTTTCATGGTTTTCTTTATCCCAGTAGTAGTCCAGCCCAATCTCACCCACTGCCACAATCTTCTCCCTGTCAAGAAGTGCTTCCATCTGCTGGAACTTCTCTTCGTTCAGTTCTCCCACCTCGTCAGGGTGGACCCCTATCGCCCCATAGATAAATGGATATTTCTCGGTGAGGGAAATAACCTTCTCCCAGGAAGCGATATCCGATGAGGCATTGACAATGGTTCCAATCCCGGCAGACGCCATGCCTTTTAAGAGTTCATCTCTGTCTGCGTCAAACTGTGTATCATCATAGTGCGCGTGCGTATCAAATATCATCCGTCTCCTCCATTATCATATATGATAAATCCTGTACAGGTCATTCTGCATGGTAAACTTTCGGGGCAGGCTCTCCATCAGGAAAACCTGCCCCGAACCGTTGTCACGATTATAGCACAATATCATCTGTCTTTTCAAATGTATCCAATGTATAGCACTCCACGGTATTGCCGGAGACGAGATAGAACCGTTCCCCCACACAGATTCCTCTCACCAGTCCGTACCCTGCCAGCTCCCTTGTGAGCAGCAGTTCAAAACCAATTCCTTCGCTGTACCGGAAGATATAATAGCACTCATTCTGTCCGTAGGCACTGAATCCGATGATTTCCCTATCGAGGCTTGCCATCACGGACTTATAGTCATAGGCGACATCTGTACCGTACATTCCCTCCAGCACATACTTTTCTGTTTCCTTCACATCCGAAGCATCGGAGATATCATACACGGACAGCTTCACGCCGTTTGTGACTGTCCCCGTCTCATCCACATCCATACCGATGCCGATGAGCTTTCCCTCTCCAAAAGGATGCAGATATTCGGAGAATCCCGGTATCTTCAATTCCCCGATGATTTCCGGCTTTGCCGGGTCTGACAAATCCACAGAGAAGAGAGGGTCTGTCTGCCGAAATGTCACAAAGTACCCGGTATCTCCCATAAAGCGGGCGGAATAAACCTGCTCATCCTCTGCCAGGTCATGGATGGAGCCTGTGATTTCCAGGTTCTCATCCAGGACATACAGCGAATTCGTGTCCTCTAACGTTTCTTCTTTCGTATCACTTACAACTCCGAGGGGTGCGATGCCATCCCCTGTATAGCTGACTGTCGTCACTAATCTCAAGTATCCCTCATACTCATCGATGCAAAAGGAATCTTTCAGCGTCCCGTCTATCTTTGTCTGCCCCACCGCATTTAACACGCCGTCCTTATAGCCAATCTTGCGTATACAGGTCTGGCTTACCTCCGTTTCCGTCGCGCCATACTCCGCCTCGCACACATAAATATTCTGGCTGCTCACATAGCACAATCCCGCGTTTCCAAACACCGCCACGCTGTCCGACTGCCCGGACGCATCCGAGACCGGAAATGAGGAGATAACCGTGTACTGCCGCCCTCTGCTGTAGGGCGGGAGCAGAATCTTCGTGCTGTCTAAAGAGTCTCCCTTCACCTGCGGGATATAGGCGTCAATCTCACTTCTCGCCACATCCAGGCTGGCATAAAATTGGCTGAGCAGATACACATACCCTCCGCTTACCCGCATAGTGTAGAAGCTCCCGCTCTGCGTAAAACTGTCAATCAGGGAAGGCTCCCCGGGCGTGCTCACATCATAGAGGTCTATGCCTGTATACTGTCTGTCGCTGTTCCAATATGCGCTTTCTTCATCTGCATATTCAAAAGACGTGTAAGCCACCATGAGGGTATCGCCCTCAATATACAATTCAGATATCCGCTTTTCTTCTTCCAGGCGGATGGTCGAGAGCGCTTCCATCTCTGCCCCGGAAATCCCCACAATCTGTATCTTCTGTCTGTTGAGGATATAGAGATTCTCTCCGTCTGTCTTGACGATATCTCCTTCCCCCACTCCTTCCTCACGCACATTGGTATCCGTAAACCCGCTCTCCCCCGCCGCTTCCGCCTGCGCGCTGTAGGCGCTGGCAGCGGCACTGGAGTCGGAAGCACTGCCGGCATAGGCACCACTGTCGGAGGCTGCCTCGGAGGAAGCACTGCCGGCATAGGCGCTGCTGTCGGCGGCAGCGCTGGAGGCGGCACTGTCAACTGCGCTCTTTTCTTCACTGCTGCTCAGGTAGTTTTCCTGCTCCTTCTTTTCCTCCTGCAGGTAATCGTAGATTTCATCGTAATCCTTCGCCGAAGCAATCTGCGTGGTTTTCCCTGTGGAAGCCTTCTTCGCGTTTTCCCCGGCTGATGACTGCTGTGATTTCACGGCAATATCGTTCTGTATGAATCCGCCGTCAAAGAGTCCGCTCTGCACGGCGGCAATCCCCACTGCCACGCAGAGGCAGGCAGCCAGGGCTGCGCCATAGAGGACTCTGCGGCGTCTTTTCTTACCAGAAACGTCTGCCGGCTCGTTCTCCGATGCCAATTCTGTCTGATTAAGTCCCTGTTCCGTCCCAGCGGTTTCCGGCTCCGTCTGATTGACTGCGGACTGCTCCTGCTGCCCCTCGTTTCTCTCTTCCAGCATTTTCTCCACAGCTTCCGGATGCAGCGACTCCGGCACTTGCACATCCTTCGTCTCATCGAGAATCTTTTTTATCACCTGTTCATCTTTTTCGTTTGGATTTTCCATTCTCATGCACACCTCCCCTTTCTACTTGAGCACCTGCCGCATTTTCTCCAGTGCGCGCGCTTTCTTAGACCGCACGGTGGCAGCCTTTATCTGGAGGATTCTGGCAATCTCCTGACTTTTATATCCGCCGAAAACGGAGAAGGAGACAATCATACGCTCCTCTTCGTTCAGGATGCCAAACGCCGCCACCACATCCTGCCTGTCTGCGTAGTCTGCTTCCGGCGCGGCGATATCTGAGCCTAATTCCTCTGTCCCTTTTCGTTCGGAAAATTTCTTTTTGCACTGGTTGGCGAGAATCGTGAACATCCAACTCTTAAAAGCCTTTTCCGACCTCAGTTTCCCGATATTTTCATATGCCGCGATAACCGCCTCGCTGACTGCATCCTCGGCATCCTGCGGATTCTTAAGTGTGTACAGGGCAAATTTATACAAATCGGTATAAACCTGCGCGTACATTTCCGAAAATGCTCTCACTTCACCGCCCCCTTTTCTTTCCTTTCAAGACTCGATGCCCGCCGCTTATAGAAGCGGGAGTCATCCCCTGTCTCTTCAAGACTCGCCCGCGAGTCTTGGCGCGGGATTCGGGTCAGCTCTGCTGACATC
>OGQQ01000553.1_pt1 | contig 35796 bp, 42 predicted proteins | sample 1553281 | NCBI WGS metagenome assembly OGQQ01 (sample SAMEA2579937, study PRJEB22360) | human gut metagenome | biome: human gut; feature: human-associated habitat; material: faeces | place: Denmark | collected 2008/2010 | reverse complement strand
TTCGACTGTGACTTGCCTCATGTCAGTGGAGAATACCGATTTCTCTCCGCCCGCCACTGCCGTTATGTTTCTTTTAGCAATTCATCCCACCGCTTCAGAAACGGGGGACTTCTTGTCTACTGGTGTTAAAATCCGTTATTTCTATAGTATCACACTTTCTATCAGACGGCAAACGCGATTTAAAGAGGCAGGCACAAAGGGAAATACTTTCCTTTTATGTCTGCCTCTGAATATCATTTTTTATTTTACTTCTTTATAAAAGTTTACGCAGTCCGACGGATCATAATAGATTTTATTATCCGCAAGCAGCGTGGAAACACCGTTCTGTACTTCGATGATGCTGACCGCACAGTTGTACGGCACGCCGCCGTGCCAGAAGTCGTTCTTGTCTTCATAGACATTGCGTAGCAGCGCGCGCATGCAGCAGCCGTGGGTGGCGATCAGGATCGTCTTGTCCTGGAGCTCCGGTTTTGCAGTCAGCTCATGATAGAACGCTTCTGCCCGGTCGCAGACCTCCTGGATCGTCTCTCCGTCTCCCGCCGGGCAGAAGTGGAACGGATCTCTGTAAAAATCGTCGAAGTGTTCAGACGGAATCTCAAAATTGTTTGCCCGGCATCCAAGCCCTTCCCAGGAGCCAAAGGAAAGCTCCATCAGGCGGTCGTCGGTCGTAAGCGGCACATTTCTGCCCGCAAGGACGAGCTCTGCCGTGTGCTTTGCGCGGCGCAGTGGACTGGAAATTCCAAGGTCAAACGGGATATTTTTCAGTCCTTCCGCCGTCACTTTCGCCAGACGGACACCATTCTCATTCAGCTCGGTGTCCGTCTGGCCCTGCAGTCTGCCTTCTACGTTCCACGCAGTTTCACCGTGGCGTATGATATAAAGTTTCATAAAAATCAGCCTCTCAGTTCGATGTTGAACTCATTCTGCAGTTTCTTGCAGATCTTCTCGACAAATTTCTGTACTTTTTCGAAGTCAAATGCTTCTTCCTTCGGTGCAAAGGTGACGGTGAACGCCATGCTCTTCTTGCCTTCCGGAATCTGGCCGCCCTCGTAAACATCGAACAGACGGATCTCTTTTACGTATTTGTTTGCCTCGCGGATACAGTTCTCTACATCGCCGCAGCTGATGTTTTTGTCCATGACAAATGCCAGGTCACGTTTCTCCTCCTGGAATTTGGAGATCGGCTGGAAGGTGCGTTTTTTGCCGTACCATCTGGAGAGCTCTTTTAAGTCAAGCTCCATGATGTAAGCGGAAGTACGCATGCTCAGCTCGTTCTGGATATCGTATGCTGCTTTTCCGAAGTATCCGATTTCTGTACCCTCGCAGAGTACTTTCACTGCCTGATACGGATGCAGGAAGGATTTCTGAACCGGCTCGTAGGTGAACTCAATGTCCATGCTCTCGGCGATGGTGTTGGCGATGCCCTTCATAGTGAAGAAGCTCTCGTTGTTTCCGAAGGTTCCGACGCAGAGAACTTTTCTCTCATCCGGGTAGGATGTCAGCGGCAGGGACTCCGGAATGTAGATGCTTGCTACCTCGAACAGTCTTCCTTCAAGGGTGCCCTGTTTCTCATTTCTGGAAATGGCATTCAGCATGGAAGCTGCCAGTGTGGTACGCATCAGGGACAGATCCTGGTTGATCGGGTTGATGATCTCGATGGCATTTCTCTCTTTTGCATCTGCCGGCAGTTTCAAGAGATCCAGATCTGCAGGGGAGAAGAAGGAGTAATGCATGCACTCGTAGATACCCATGGTGCATAAGGTATTCTTCAGTGCCAGCTCGCCTTTCTGCTCTTCATTGTAGCCGCCCATCGTTACCTGTGCAGCGGAAAGGAAGGTATCGGTTACGTGATCGTAGCCGTACATACGGATGACTTCCTCTGCCACGTCCGGATAGCGCTCGACATCGTTCTCTCCCTCCGGCAGCATATCCTCACGGTAAGCCGGAACCTGGATGGTCAGCTCATCGCCGTTGATTTCCGGTGCAAAGTTCAGGTTTTTCATAATGCGGAGAATCTCTGCTTCCGGAACTTCGATACCGAGTACGCCGTTTACTTTGCTGACACTGACGGTCATCGGAGTCGGATCGATGGAGTTTCCGGTGTTCACATCGAAATGGGTACGGGAAACTTTACCGCAGCCAAGCTCTTCCATCAGATGCAGCGCACGTTTCATACCAAGTACGGTTGAATACTCGTCCACGCCTTTCTCATATCTTGCACTGGCATCCGTCGCTTTTCCAAGCGCACGGGCTGTCTTTCTGACGTTGTCGCGTGCGAATTTTGCGGACTCAAACATAACAGCCTCTGTCGTGTCGCGGATCTCGGAGTTTAAGCCTCCCATGACACCGGCAAGTGCAACCGGTTTTACGCCGTCGCAGATCACGAGGTTGTTCTCATTCATTGTGTATTCCTGCTCATCGAGGGTCACGATCTTTTCATTTTCTTTTGCTCTTCTGACACAGATTTCATTGCCTTCCAGATAAGAGCAGTCAAAGGCATGCATCGGCTGACCGATCTCTTTTAAGACGTAGTTTGTGATATCAACCACGTTGGAGATTGCGGACATGCCGACGAGTGCCAGACGGCGTTTCATCCATGCCGGGGACTCTCCGATTTTTACATCATATACGTAATGAGCGCTGTAACGCGGGCAGAGTTCCGGAGCTTCCACGCGGACAGAGAAGCCTTCTTTTTCCACATCCGTCTCGGTGTAATCGGTTGCCGGCATTTTTAAAGGTTTTTCCAGCATCGCCGATACTTCTCTTGCGATACCGAGGATACTCTGGCAGTCCGGTCTGTTTGCAGTCAGGGAGATATCAAAGATCCAGTCGTCAAGACCTGTCAGCTCTTTGACATCTGCGCCAAGCTCGGCATCTTCCGGCAGAACAAGCAGTCCGTTGTAGCCTGCGCCCGGGTACAGATCCTCGGTAAGGCCGAGCTCCACGCCGGAGCAGAGCATTCCGCAGGACTCATATCCTCTTAATTTTCCTTTTTTGATGGTCATAACACCCTCGATGGTCTTATGATCTTTTGCTGTTGCATAAACAGAAGCGCCAGGAAGGGCAACCGGGAATTTTCCGCCGGTGCGCACGTTGTCTGCGCCGCAGCAGATCTGCATGGCGCCGTGTTCTCCTGCATTTACCTGGCACACATGAAGATGGGTCTCCGGGATCGGCTCGCAGCCCTCCACCAGACCGACAACAACATTGCTGATGTCTTTTCCCACCTGATAACGCTCTTCTACTTCAAAACCGCCGTCGAACAGTTTTTTCTCCAGTTCTTCCGGGGTAACATCGATATCTACATATTCTTTCAGCCAACTTAACGGTACTAACATATTAAACCTCCAAATTCAAACTGTTTCGTCTTTATTTCTCGTTAATCTGATTTAAAACCCGCAGATCGGAACCGAATAACAGTTTGATGTTGTTGATTCCGTATTTCAGCATGGCGATACGCTCCAGGCCGATGCCAAAAGCGAAGCCGCTGTACTCTTCTGAATCAATGCCGCAGTTTTCCAGCACGCGTTTGTTTACGATACCTGCTCCAAGGACCTCGATCCAGCCGGTTCCCTTGCAGAGGCTGCATCCTTTTCCGCCGCAGGCGAAGCAGCTACAGTCTACCTCAACGGACGGCTCCGTGAACGGGAAGTAAGACGGACGGAGACGGGTTGTGGTTCCCTCGCCGTAGATCTTCTGTACGAGTACGTCGAGCATTCCTTTCAGGTCGCAGAGGGTGATGTTTTTGTCGACAACGAGTCCCTCCATCTGATGGAACATCGGAGAATGGGTTGCGTCGTCATCAGACCGAAAAACACGTCCCGGGGAAAGGATCTTGATCGGCGGCTTTTTGTTTTCCATGACATGAATCTGGCCTGCCGATGTCTGGGTACGAAGCAGGAATTCCGGGGAGAGATAGAAAGTATCCTGCATATCTCTTGCCGGGTGATCCTGTGGTGTATTCAGTGCAGTAAAGTTGTAGTAATCGGTCTCGATTTCTCTTCCCTCGTATACCTCAAAGCCCATGCCTGCAAAGATGTCGATGAGCTGTTTGCGGATCAGGGTAACCGGATGAAGGTTTCCGATCGCTGTCTCTTCTGCCGGAAGGGTCAGGTCGATTTTCTCGGACTCATATTTCTTCTGCAGCTCGCGCTCTTTCATCTCCTCTTCCACTTTCTGGAAGCGGCCAAGCGCCCACTCTTTTAACTCATTGACGGATTTACCGTAGTTTGCGCGCTCTTCCGGGGCAATGTTTTTCATTTCTTTCATCAGCCCGCTGATCTTACTTTTCTTTCCTTCCAGATACTCGCTCTTAAATTCATACAGTTCTTTGGAGCTTTTCAGCTCTTCCAGTCCATTTTCAATCTTCTGTTTTAATTCAGACAGATGGCCGGTTAATACACTTTTTTCCTGCATTTGACTCTCCTACTTTCTTTTTCTTGCTTGTTTGATGGTAAATGTGAAAAACAATCAGATACCCCGCTGCAAACAGCGGAGCATCTGATTTTCGTGGCAGTCGCCAGATATCCATGCAAGCATGGCTGCCTGGCTCGTTGCTCACGAAAAAAAGACCCCGCCCCATAAAGGGACGAGATCTGAAATTTCGCGGTACCACCCTGATTTCTGCAGATACTTCCTGCAGACACTCATAACCGGTGCTGTAACGTACACCAAACGTCTGTCCCTACTTGCATTTCCAGTATCCTGCTATGCGTTCCGGACATCTGCTCCAATGCGAAATTTGAAATATTCCTGAACCTGAAGGAGCTTGCAGCCGATGACTCCCTCTCTCTGGCGGAAAAAATATTTCTCTGAACATCTTCACAGCATTTTTCCTGTTAGATTATTTATAAAACTTTCATAAACAATGTTTATTGTACCGTCTTGACCCCTGGATGTCAAGCCATTATTTTCCCGCTTCTTTATTTGTCTCTTTATTTTCCATAAAATGCTCGATCGCCGCATTCTGCAGTTTCCGCAGTTTATCCTCAAAATACGCGTTGATCTCCGCGCCGATCAGAAGGATCCACATGCAGAAATACATCCAGATCATGATAAACACGATCATCGTCAGACTGCCGTACATATTGGACGCCGCAAGCGCGATGTCGAGGTACATGGAAAATGCAAGGGAAAAAATAGACCAGGCAAGGGATGAGATCAGTGCGCCCGGGCACTGGCTCTTAAAGCTCGCCTTCCGGTTCGGAATGCATTTATACAGCACCAGGAACAGAACCGCCAGCACGCCTGTCGTAATCAGGGTACGCATGCCCATGATAGAGGGTGCGATTGTATAAAGACAACATTGAGGTTTTAAAAGAAAGTTCCCGATAATCTGGCATACTAGCTGCCAGATATGAGAACCCTAGAAATTCCAATGTATTTCAATAGGTACTTCCTTAGTTACAGGGTCTTTTTTGCCAACCAATACATAATCAATCAGCTTTTCAACCGTTTCCCTGTCTAAGTGTTCAAGATTTGTATATTGCTCGATTAACTGTCGTCTGTTGTCGCCAATCAGCATTTTTCTTTCAATAACATCAAGCTGTTTCTGCGTATCAATCATCAGTTTTTCGAGCCTTTCTTTTTGTGTTGAGAAGTCTTTGGATAAATCCAAGTAATCAAGTTCGGAAAGAATACCCTTTACCTTATCTAAATATAATTCTCGGATTCCTTTTGTATATTCCGCAATCTTTTTTTGATAAGCAGCAATCTCCGTTTCCAGAGCTTCTTTTTGACCTCGCAAGTCATTGTTGAATTGCACATTTTGTTCAAGCTCATCTTTGTCAAGATATTCTGCGGATAACTTATTAAGTTCATCAATCACAGCTTTTTCTAATTTGTCTACTGAAATGAAAGAACCTATACAAGCGTCCTTTGCTACATGGCGGTTAGAGCATTGTAAATAATGCTTACCATGATTCTTTGACGAACGCATTGTATAACCACAATTCATACAGCGAGCTTTTCTGGCAAATAAACCGATTGTGCCAACTGTGAAAGGTTTTGCCTTTTGAGCTACCAATGCTTGAACCCTATCCCATAACTCACGGTCAATAATCGGCTCATGTGTACCCTCAACTCTGTACCACTCGTCTTTGGGTCTGGGTTTGTTTTGCTTTGTCTTATAAGAAACGCTGCCATATTTCCCTTGAACCATATTCCCGATATAGATTTCATTCACCAACATATCTGATATGGCAAAATATTTCCATAGGGTACTGTTTTTCGTTTTAGGCTGCTTGTAACGCAAACCATGAAGTCGTTTGTATTCCGTAGGGTTTGGTATTCCTCTGTCATTCAGCATACGGGCAATGGCGGTCTTTCCATATCCCTGTGAAAACAGTGTAAAAACTTCTCTGACAACTTCCGCAGCTTCTTCATCAATAATCAAATGTCCTTTTACGTCAGGGTCTTTTTTGTAACCATACAGAGCAAAAGCACCGATATGGTGTCCGTTCTTTCTTCTGTCAGTGAGAACGCTTTTAATGTTCTCTGACATATCCTCCAAGTACCACTCATTCACCAGACCGTTAATCTGTCTTGATTTCTTATTTCCTTTATTAGCGGTATCTGCATTATCAACAATGCTGATGAAGCGAATACCCCAAATAGGAAAAAGACCGTGGATATATTTTTCCACTAATTCTAGTTCTCTGGTAAATCTGGATTGTGTCTTACAAAGGACAATATCAAATTTACGATTCTTTGCGTCCTCCAACAACCTGTTAAATTCTGGTCGTCGTCTGTCAGAACCAGTGTAATCATCATCACTGTATATGTTGTAGACTTCCCAACCATGCTCTAATGAGTATTGAAGTAACATTGACTTTTGATTCTGAATACTGTTACTGTCGTCTGTTTCTGATTGTTTGTTTCTATCTTCCTCTGATAAGCGGCAATAAATAGCAACTCTTGATTTTGATTCTATCATGCTTCGTTCTCCTTTTTGAGAAGACGAAACAAACTATCTCTACATAATGTTATTATAACATCTTGTAGGATAGTTTGTCTATCATCTGGCAGGAGTTGCCCTTCCTTTATTTTTTTCATATTGATTTATCAACTCTATCCATTTTAGAGTAAATGCTTTTGTAAACGCCGCTTTATCACAATTTTTAAAAACATTCTTGCAAACTACCTTTGCGTCATTTGCCATTGAACCACCTCACTACAATATATTTACAAAGTATGCAAAAATGCTTGTACATTATGAAAGAATTTGTCTATAAAGTAAGAAGTAATCAGATGGCTTTGGAAAGCTCCACTGGAATTTCACCATTCCCATTCTGATGGGTGAACCGCACCATGCGAGTGTATCATTATTCTGATATACGGGTCATGGCAGCAACTTTTCCAACAGTCGCTTACGGATCACTGGCGTGGTCGCTCGCTTCTTTATCCCTCCTTTTCATGGGTCATGGCGTTCCAGTCCGTCGGCTCACCGCATATCAAACGTATCTGATTACTTTATTCAATTTTCAAAGAACACTTGTAAAACGGAGCTGGAATGAGGTGGTATCACACTCCGTATATATTCGCTTATTTCACTCTGACTTCAAAACCTAGAATTGCTTTAATAAGGGCAGCTCTAATTCTGCCTTTCAGTTCCATATCGACCACAATATACATATTTCCGTGTTCATCATAGAACGGGCGTAAACTTGCTTTTGATATGTAAGCGTCATAGTGATTTAAAATTTTCTCTATTGCCACTTCGTCGCCATCAGCAGCTAAACTGATTGTGGAGAATAGAGGACACTTTTTTGTAGACTTCATCATGTTATAATTCCTCCTCGTACATATCTCTAATGAGCTTTAGTGAACACATTCTGTTTCTATAAACAGAGTTTCTGGAAATATCCAAAATCTCTGCGATTTCTGCGTCTGGTAATTCCAGAAAGTAGAACATCAACACAACATTGCGTCGTCTTTCACTTAATTTTTTGATTGCTTCACATAATTTCTCATCATAGACACGAACTTCTGTACCGAACACATCAAAGGAAGTAAATTCAAGCGAGTATTCGTCCGATACACCCAACTGGTTTAATTCCAGCTCTGGTATTTCACAGAAAGATATTTCATGCTTTGCACGTCTGGCAAGTTCTTTGTTGTAGTTCTTTACAGTTCTGCCAATCACCTTACGAGCCAGACAGTCAAATTGAAGTCTTATAGCGTTCTCAAATGAAGAAGGTTTCATAATCTCACCTCCTTTCAAGTTGAAGTTGCTAAAGCGAAAAGGCTTTTTACCTCTTTCCGCACTAACACTCAACACGGAGGGGTGATTTGTAACCCGAATCAGAAAAAAATCAAAAAATTTTTTAAAGTAGCAAAAAAGCACAAGAGCAATACTGACGTGCTGTTCTTGTGCCTTATAAATTGTTCCTGCTATGTGATGTGAAAAACCATATACAAGAGCGATATAATCCGCAAAAGTTAAACGGATTTTTTTAACAAGCTACCAATGGTCGAATGTTGTTGAATGTATAGGCATTCCATGCGGCTACCTCCTGAAGCCGCTAAAACAAAACCAACCAGTAGTTTGTCCACCGTTGGACAAAAATAAAACGGCGGCTGTATGAACCGTCGTTCTATCTAAAAGGACGTATAAAAGCATTACTGCTGACAACGGTTTTTTTTTTACCGCCAAGCAGCATATATTGTTATTTACCTGTTCATAGGAACTGATAAACCTTGCAATACGTTTTACTGTACCTGTTACAAATTCTTTAGGAACAGTAAAATGTAGTGAGGTGATTAATTATGCGTAAAACAGAAGATAAATACGATTTCAGAGCCTTTGGTCTTGCCATCAAAGCGGCAAGGATGAAACAAGGTCTGACCCGTGAACAGGTGGGAGCAAAAATTGAAATTGACCCACGCTATCTGACGAATATTGAGAATAAAGGGCAGCACCCAAGTTTACAGGTGTTTTATGACCTTGTAACTCTACTTAATGTGTCTGTTGATGAAATTTTCCTGCCGACCAGTGACAAAGTAAAAAGCACTCGCCGCAGACAGTTGGAACAACAGCTTGATACTTTCGACGACAAAGATATGGTTGTCATGGAGAGCGTCGCTGCTGGTATCATCAAATCAAAGGAAGTGGGGGAAGATTAGTTCCTCCATTTTTATTTGCCTGCCAATCATACGGGATATGGTGATAGGTAATAAAAATGAGCCGATAATCTATGAGATATGAAATCCTCTGAATTATCGGCTCTGCATCTAAGTGTCTGGCTCTTTGATTACTGTTATTTTTAATTTGCTGGCATTAATTAGGTTTTCCTGTTTGCATTTTGGACAATACAGTGGAAAATTTATCAACTTAGTATCCGTTCTGATTTTTGTTCTTGTTTTATTCTTGCATATAGGACAGTATATCCATTTTGCTGTTCCCATTTGTTTCCTTTCTGATATACTATTTTAATGTAAATTCACATGCCAAATAATAAGTGTCATAATCCCAATCTTTAGGGGATTCGAAATAAGAAATACTTACTATTATTCTATAGTGCCCTGATGGGAGTTCGCCATAAACCGAGGAAATATCAAATGGTAAACTTAATCTTTCGGTGGGATTTATAACTGCATCATCTTCGTTATCTTTTGATGGGTCATAAAGTTGAGTTAATTGATACCATGTTTCTGATTGCTCCGCTTCAATTTCAAAATAGGCTTTAGAATAATGATACTCTTTGTTGGAGTTATTTTCTAAAAAAAATTTTGCGTTTTCTAAGTCAGAATACTCTTTTTCACTTGATGTAAGCTCAACATCTGATAAAGTATTAATTTTTTCCTCAGTTCCATAGGACGAAACCTCATAATTCTCTTTGAAATCCTGTGATGATATTATTTCTTCATCTGATGTTGAATTGCACCCGGACAAAATGCTTGTGACAGTTATTAAAATAATACAGATAATTTTTTTCATAATCGAAACCTCCTTTATAAGTGCTTAATGCAATTATATGGGGAAAATGTCTATTTTTCATCAACATATGCAATTTTTATACAAGCTGTAACACAGGCTCCCCCCTTATGATTATTTGAAATTTTTATTGTACCTCCATGCCTTTCACATAATATTTTACAAATGTTTAATCCCAGACCTAGATGTTCAGACGTAGTATCTTGCGATGGTTTATAAAATGGTAATGTTACACGTTCTATATCCGTACTTTTGAAACCACAGCCATCGTCAGAGACCGTAATCAATAAAAATTCCTCCTGTTTATTTACATCAATAGCTATCATCGACTTAGCATATCTAATGCTATTAGACAACAGGTTTTCATAAATTTGTATGATAATTTCAAGATTGATAAATAGAGTTTGCTGTTTATTACAATTTGTTTTAATCGTATATTCTATATCAGAACAGAGCATTTCCGTTGTATTTGATAAGGTTTTTAATAAGAAGTCAAAGTTTATGTTTTCTTTTTCGATTTCTATATCTTCTAAACGGTATAAGTTTGTCATAGCACTAACGTATTTTTCAAGCCGTTCCACATTGTTGCGTACTGTTGATAATTCGTCGAGTACCTCCTGTTGAGAAACTAATCCTTTGGGAATAAATGATAACAACATTGTGGTATGTCCTTTTAGTATTGTTAAAGGCGTGCGTAAATCATGTGAAAAAGCAGCATTTAATCTCCTTTGTTCAGTAAATTGCCGTATCATTTTTTGGTTGTTTTGATATAAACAATTTTTCATCTTCTCAAATGCAAGACACAGCCTCCCCATCTCGTCTTTATAAGGGTAAGGCAACGTAAAATCCAGTTCGTTGTTTTCGACTTTTCTGTATGCATTCGTCAGTAACTTTATGGGTCTTACTAATTTTCGGTTTACAAAGATAGTCACACAAAGAATCATGCTAATTGAAAGAACAATAGGAATGGTGACAATATTAACCACACCTAGAGCAGAATCCACAATTCTATCATGTTTAGTAAACTTTGGTGAAACTTCAATGTAAGAAACATGATTAGGATAAATATATTCTTGTACTGGACGTTCCTTTTGATAGTCTACAACAAAATTACATACTTCCTTTTCACTTGCATTATATATTGTGTATTCTGTTTGGTCTTTGTTATATTTCGCTGTAAATGAACCATTTTCAGGTATATCATACCTTGTTGTCATGTCCTCATATTTATAGTTAAGGTTTATTCTGTAATCATCTACAAGAGTAATAGATATAACACCTATTACAATACCAATCACTAAGGAAATAAGAGCATAAAAAACAAACGAATTTTTAATACTCATGTTGTCAATATAATGCCTTGAATTTTTTCGCCTTACTTTTTCCATTTATATCCGCACCCCCAGACAGTTTCTATATAAGGATTGTCGCCTATAGAAAGGAATTTTGTTCTTATCCGGCGTATATGTTCTGTAATAACAGAATTGTCGCCAGAACCATCTAAGCCCCATACTTTTTCATAAATTGTCTCACGATCAAAAATAATCCCCTTGTTTTGTGAAAGAAATTCAATAATATCAAACTCTTTCTTCGTAAAATTTATTTCAGCATTTCTATAAAAAACAACTCGTGATGAATAATCAATTACTATATTATTATCGAACTGAACTATTGCGGACGAACCATGTCTTTTTTCTCTCCGCAAATGTGCAGCAACTCTGGCTTCTAATTCATCAACGGAGAAAGGCTTTACAACATAGTCGTCACCACCGACAGCAAATCCTTTGATTTTATCACAGTCCTCAATCCGAGCTGTTAAAAAAATAATAGGACAGGACACAAAATTCCTGATTTTTTCACAAATTGTAAAACCATTCATATCTGGCATATTTATATCTAATAAAATAATATCTGGATGTTTTGTGATTGCATTCAGTGCTTCTTTTCCGTTAATTGCTGTGTATACTACATAACCAATTTTGCAAAAATATTGATTTAGCATTGATACAATATCTCTTTCGTCGTCTACAATCAAAATGCTCTGTGCCATATCTCGTTCCTCCTTAGAAATATATCTTATCATTGAAAAAGCAATTTTTTATCAACTATGTCCACATACTACTGTTAAAAATTGATAGATTTTAGCTATTTTAATTATTATAATCTCTTAAACGAAATGTAACAACTATATTAATCAGCTTGCAAATCATACCGAAGACTTAATTATTATTGAAAGTGTTGATGATGGAATTATTAAGTCAAAGGAAGTGGAGAAAAAATAAAATCTCCACTTTTTTGTTTCAAAAAATGAGCCGACAATCTATAAGTTACAATAACTTACAAATTATCGGCTCTGCGTCTTAGCGTCTGGCTCTCTGATAATTATATTTCCACGTTTCATATTGATTATAGTTTCTTGTTTGCACTTCGGACAGAATAACGGAAAATTTATCAGTTCTGTATCGTTCCGTATTTTGGTTCGTGTCTTATTGTTACAAATAGGGCAAAACACCCATGATTGATTACTCATAAAAGCTCCTCTCATATTCGCTTAATCTTACAAATTTATTCTACAAATTTTATTTTTTCATAAAAAATAACTAGTCAATACCATTACTAAAGTTATCTCCAAGACATCAGCAATTTTAATATATATACGGAAAAAGTTTATATGTTTTTTCTTTATATAAGTTATATTCTTTGAAATATTTTTGTAAAACTGCTTCTTCAACATTTATTCTTATTTGATAGCAAACAAAGCTACAAATAGCAACTATCAATATAGCAGGGATATTCTTTAACGCAATACTCACGCCCAATAATGACAGAATACTTCCAGTGTAGGCAGGGTGGCGGACAAATTTATACATACCATTTGTTATTAGCTGTTGTTCTTTACTAATCTGAACATTTAATGTAAATGCCTTTTTTAAAGTTAAAACAGCTTTTATACGAATACAAATCCCGACTGCTGTAATTAACATACCAATTTTTGCAAAGTAAGCAGGCAACGTCAATTCTCTTATGCAAAATGGAGCTTTTTGACTGATACATAGAAAACTAATTATCAAACAAAATACAAAATTTAAATATAACAACCATTTCGTTCCTAAATCTCTAGTGTCAATTTTTTCAGTTCTATTTTGCTTTGAACGTGTATAAAAGAAAATAAATATTTCGGAAATAAGTAAACACATTAGCAACACATTAAATATATAATATTCAATAGCACTATTAAATTTTGTCATATCGCCCATTACTATTACCTCTTATTCCTTAATTTTAAAAAATTGTTTATTTCATCAGCTTGTCTTTTGGAAATATGATAAAAATAGCAATGAATAGCTATCATAATTAAAATATAGACACATGAATACCATGTAATGTTAATTGCACTAAACGCAAACCATTTACCTATAAATGCCACACCAATGGTTATTGGATATAATATAATCATTTCAGCAATAAAGTGATATATATATTTGCTAAAATCTATAAATGATAGAAGCCAATCGACAATCACTGACACCATAAGATAAACAAACACCTGCAAAATAAAGAAACAAAATCTGTCTTTAGAATATCCTGCTATAATATTGCTTATCGTTGCATACAAAATAATAAATGTAAATGCCATAGAAAATGCAGGAAGATATGTCCTTAAAAATTTATTCATAATAGCCACTCCTTATCTTATCTCTTAGAATAGGAATATATTTTCTTGAAACAATTAGATTTTCTTCATTGTTAAGTTCTGCCAATAATCTGTGGTTAGGGTAAGGTTTAACACAGACCAGACAAGAAATATTCAATAAGACTGTTTTGCTTATCCTTACAACATTTGACCTTATTAAATCTTGTTCAATAGCAGAAAGTGTCTTTTTACATTCAAATATTTTTTGTTGAGTGTACATAAATGTTTTTTTATCAACAGTTTCAAAATACAAGACTTCATTTAATGGTATCTGATACAGCTTTTTTTCAAAAATTCCTTGTATAAGATATTCTTGTTGACGGATATATTGAACAATCCGATTTAAAGGTTGGGTCATACTTGAATATCGTATATCTATTTCCGGTTCAGCCAAATCTTTTTTTTCCAATAGTTGCAGTTTCAATATGCTTTCCTCCATGTACTTTAATAGAAGTTTAATATTTCTCCAAAACAATCGCAAGCACTTTAAGTTCAAATACCCTTAACAGCATTTAAAATACCCAAATTTTACTTTAGCCAATTAAAGTTTTGTTTTCTTTGCAATTTTATAGATATATTCTTCTGACGTGGGACGCTTACTTCCAAACAACTTTTTGAAATTTTCCTGTACTTGTGGGTCTGTACTGGTCATTGCTTCATCAATAGTAGCTTCTATATCAGTCTGAACATCAGCAAACGATACTCCACCAGCCTTAGCACCAAGTTTCAACATTTTTTTAATATTTCTCTTTTTTAGCCCTATCATATCTTTTAACTCCTATTCGCATCTTATTTTGCAAATTTTGTAAATACTAATCCGGAATGGAAATAAGGCTTGCGGAGCATACTATACAGTTTATGACGCAAGCCTTGATTATTTATTCTACAATCTTCCAGTTATCGTCCTTATGAAGCATAAGCTCATACTGTGAGATTTGTGTCATTTTCGACTTGTTATCCAGATACTTCACAGACACACTGACCTTGAGGTTATCGCCGTCTTTGGTAAAGACAGGGTTTACCAGTTCCGAAAATACATAGTCGCCGGAAACAGGAGCAAGCACACCGTCTTTGACGTAATAGGCAAGTTCTTTTTCCGTAGCTGTCGGATACAGCTTAAAGAATGTTTCCAAGAAAGCGGTAGCGTCCTTGACTGTGTCGGAACTGACACTGACATCTGCTTCCTGTACTTTCGGTTCATACTTTGATTTCTGTACCGCCGGAGCAAGGGTTGGATTCTGGGTAATGACCATTGCACCGTCCTTATCCACATGAACGGTCACGGTGTAGTTTTCTGTGACTGCCTGTGTCTGTTCTCCCTCTTTTACCTGCTGATCTACTTCGTAGGCAACGGTAAAATCGTTCATTCCAGACTGTTCCACATTCCAGACCAGCACATTTGTAACCGTAACACTGGTTGGTATGTCCGTTCTGATGGTATCAGCGTTCAAGTCCTGTAATTCTTTGGTAAGGTATTTACTGATTTCTGTTGTCCTTGCTTCAATGGCTTCCTTGCTGGTATCCCATGAGTAGTAGGCTTTCGCAAAGTTCTTGACGAAATTCTCAATACCGTTGGTATCGTTCAATCTTAGCTGAATGATTTCTTTTTCATGTACCGTGTGGGTGTCAATGGCGGTAAAGTTCTTATACACACCAAAGCTGGTGCTTGCCAGAAGCACCGCCCACAACAGCAGGACAGATTTCTTATGTGTCCCGACTTTCATGGTACGCACTTTCTTATTCTTAGGTGCTTTCTCTGTTTTTTCTTTTTTCTTAAACATATTTCAAGTCCTTTCTATTGTTTGATTCTTCCGGCACAAATGATGTGCTGTTGCCAGTAGGCAGAGGTCAAATCGGTATAGCCGATTGGATTTCCGGCATGATACATCTGATTGTTTCCCACATAGATTCCTACATGGGTAACATAGTCACTGGTATTGTAGGTGGAATGGAAAAAGACCAAATCGCCAGCCTGTGCCTGTGACAATGGGATATGCTGGGTTGCGTCATACTGTGCCTGTGCAGTTCGTGGCAGGCTGATTCCGGCTTTTCCGTAGCACCACTGGGTAAGACCAGAACAGTCAAAAGAGGTGTTCGGATTACTGCCACCATAGACATATTTCCAGCCTTGATATTTCAATGCTTCATTCATAACCGCCTGTACCGTTTCGTTGCTGAACTGCTTCACGGTCAGATATTGGTTGACCAGCTCCACATAAAACATATTTCCGTAGTTATAACGCCAGCCACCATTTTTACTGACAGCTATCGGATTGGTATAGGTCACTTTTGTACCGCCAGATTTGTTTCTTGCGAAATTCTCTGCAAGATTGAAACTGTGCTTTTTCCCATTCTTCGCCACATAGTCAGCATAGCCACCGCCATAGTTATAAGACTGAATGACCACGTTAATGTCTGTCATACCTTTCCCTTTACAGGAAGAAAGCAGGGACGCAAAATATTTACACCCCTGCTTGATAGATTCCTCTGTACTTAATGAGTTCGGCGGTAACCCCAGACTTTCACTGGACTGCATGACATCGGTAGCCGTACCGCCACTTTCCACCTGTATGATGGCAAGCAGGACGTTTACATACTCCGAAATACCGTTTTCTCTGGCGTATTTTTCTACCATCGGCTGATGTTTGAGGACATCGGCTGACAGGTTCATGCCAGAATAAACAGGCGAATAGCTGTTTGAATTGTCGTCATCTTCGCCGGAAATCAATATCCCGAAAAAGAGAACGATGGAGAAAAGGACAGGAAATATCGTACCTATGATAAGGATACGCTTTAATCTCATTTTTTCCGTCCTTTCTCTGAATGTTTCGTAACAGTTTTACGGGCAGATTTCCCATTGACCTGTGTTTTCTGTACCGTAGATTTCTTATGATTACTGATAGTTTCCGCTACGTTTGGCTGGTTCGTTTTGGCAACCGATTTGACCTGCTGTTCCTGTCTGATGTTGGTTCGGACAGTTTCTTTTCCAGCCTTGATTTCTGCATTTTTTATCACAGGGGAAGTAGCAGGACGCTTCATATCCGGCTTTATGACCGTATCGGTCTGTGCTGTTTTTGGAACAGGTGTGGCAACAGGGCGTTTATGGCTTCTGGTAGCTCCGGCTGTCGCTGATCCATTCGCATGAACTGTCTGCCTTGCTTCCTGTGCTTTCTGTAATTCCTGCTTTTTCTGTGAGATATTTTCCCTGTGCAGGTTACGTTTCTGTGTACGCTGTTCCTGTCGGTTTTCCCGTTCTTCCACAACGCCACGCTTAAAGTCAGATACGTTATCCTTTGCTTTTTGTTTGGCAGAGTGGACAGCATAACCAGCCTGTGTCGGCAAGTCTTTCACATTTTCTTTCAGAGAAGAAGCACTGTCACGGACTTTATTTTTCGTATCCATCACAGCACCGACAGCAGAACCGACACGGCTTCCCATGCTGGCAGAAGTATTTTCCCGTTTCTTTGGCGGTTGGTTCGTTGCTGGCTTTCCGGCTCTGGCAACACTTGCACCAGCCACCGCACCTGCAACACTTCCAGCACCGACAGCCCTTGCAATTCGGCGTTCCATACGTCTTGCCCTGTGTCGCATGAACACCATCGGTCTACGGAAAATCCGGCGACCTATCTGCTGACTGTCATTAGCATTCAGGCTGAACATACTCATTAGTTCTCCGAGCTTCATGTAGATTCCGGCAAAACAGATTATCTGCAAAAATGCCACCATGAAGAACGGATAGTCTGTGGAAATGTTGTAAAACATACTGGAAATTGAAAATGCCACGGTCACAATCAGTGTGATTCCGGCTCTTGTCATAATGGCATTGAACACACGGACAACTGCCTGTTTCGCCATGTTCTCATAGGTCGGTATCATGGACAGTAAAAAACTGACAGGTAAAAATATGGCATATATGATAAAGAGTATCTGGGAAAACAACATCATGCCAGTAAGCAGGAAGATAAAGATTGTGATACCGAGATTGAAAATGAGCAGGAAGAACACCATGCCAAGACGGTTTACGACCTGTGGAATGGTAAGATTGTCATTGTCGTTATCCTCAATCTCTGTTTTGACAACCTTTTCCCTTGTTTCCCCATCTTCGTCTGACGGACTGGCAGATACCAGAGCTTCCACACGGTCAGTCCCGATTTCTTCGGTATCGCTGTTCCCGAACTGCAACAACAGCCACGGTTTTTCTACCTGTATCGCAAAAAGGCTGTCACGGATAAGGTCTACGCTGTCCTTGCCTTTGCTTTGTGAATCGGGGAGCATGATTTTTGTCCCCAAGTCCAGAGAAGCGGTGCTGATGTCCGAACTGAAATCATTGATTTTCTGGATATAATTGGGAGCATAAGCAATAAAGGACGCAGACACAATGAACACCACCACAAAGTTGATAACAGCGTGAAGTGCCTTGCTGGTTTCCCTTTTGAGAAGCCCTGTATAGGCGGTATAAACACCTACAATCAGAATGATAATGAGCAGGAATCCCACATAGAATCCACTGCTGGAAAATCCGTTTTCGGTCACTCCGGCAAGTGTCTGGATACTTTTCCCGATACTGTCTGCCATGTCATTGATGAAGTCCAGCTTATACGCCTGTTGCACCACATATCCTGTGGCATTGCTAAGATACAGGCTGATTGTCCAGACAAAATTTGTGATACAGTAAAGCCCGTACTGCACTGATTTTCCAATGCCGTCCAGCCAGTTCCACGGTAGCCAAGACCAGCTATTGTCCACATAGAAATCAAGCTGATAGTTGGAAAGCGGATACTTTGAATACAGGTTGTCTGCATTGACCGTATCATCGACCAGTCCAGACGCATGAGCTACCGTCCCAAGCAGGGACAGCAGTACCAGCGTAACGGTCACGGCAAGCAGTACCAGTTTCAGTACATGGAATACCTTTTCTCTTGTGATAGATTTTATCATTCCAAATCCACCTCACTTTTTATCGGCGGTCTGGTATCAAAGGCATGGAGCAGTTCTACAAAGACAGGGTGTATCTGTACCACACCGACACGCCCGTATAAATCCTGCATTAAGCATTGTCCGTTCTCCAAATCCCTCAACCGTTTCTGGTTGTTTTCGTCCTCACTGTCCAGCCCGAAAAACTCTAAGGTCTGCTTGATTTCATTGGTATCTGTGGAGCGGAACGCAAACTTTAAACCGATGTTATTTTTCAGACTTTCTTTCGATACGTCCCCAGAGGATTGTGTCACGAAATAGACTCCGGCGTTCATGGCTCTACCAGCACGCACCAGTTTATTTGAGAGTGTTTCTCCTTGTGCCACATTTAAGAACGCCCATGCTTCGTCCAAATCCACGATTTTAAAAATGCTTCGGTCACTGTGAATAAAGTCAAGGGCAAAGGTACTGATAACAATTAAGATGGATACCGACAACAGTTCAATGGTCGTGTATTCCTCAAAGGTAGTATCCTTATCCGGCAGAACCAAATCTGCAACCTGTATGATGTTGAGCTGGTTATCCAGACTGATTGCATTTTCCACCGAACCGTCCGAGAACAGGAGCTGTGCAAAATCATAGTCAGTAAAACTTTCGATATGGTCTGCAATGTTACGGGATACGGCGGTATCCTCTTTTCGCAGTTCCTCAATGACCTGCAACAGCCCGTGGTTCTGATTCTGGGATACCGTGCGGACAGCTTTTCTAAGGACAGGGAACTTTTCACCGTCCCTTGAAGAAATTCCTGTAAGGAATGTCAGAATGTCGATGGCAAGACTTTCAGCGTCCTTGACATCTTTCATAATCACATACGGGTCTAACAGCCCTTGATTGCTGGAATCACTGGTAATGTTTACAATGTTGATTTCCTCTGCAATCTCCGGCAGTGTTGCTTTCCAGTTTCCACGCTCACTTTTCGGGTCTAGGATAACTGCCTGTCCACCGAACAGGACGGAATAATATACCAGCAGGTTATTACAGAATGACTTTCCACCGCCAAGCGAACCCACAAAAGCAGAAGCCAACGCATTTGTGACCGTACCTTTTACCCCTTGACTGGCAAGGGACGGTTGCAGGTAGACATTTCTTCCTGTATCCACGGAATATCCGATATAGATTCCTGTATTTTCGCCCAACATCTGGGTAGCACCGAAGCCAAGTCCGGCTAAAAAATCGGATTTCACATACTGGATATAATCATTGATATAACGCTTGCTGGCAGGAAGAAACTCTCCATGCAGTCCCATCATATCTCCGGCAGGGCGAACCAGTTTCACATTCAAATCATCGTAAAAGTCCTTGACTTCATCACAACGGCGTTTCAGTTCGTCAAGATCGGGTGCAGACACCCGTATGACGTAACTTAACTTATACATACTTTCCTTGCTCTGGTCTAAATCTGTTTCCAGTTCATCGACACTGTCTAAGGCTTCCACCACATTTGAACTTGTTTCATTTCCGGCTTGATAGGCGTGATTATCCAAGTCCTTTAATTCCTTTTTCTTGTTACGGACAGTGGTTAAGGCTTTCTTATTTCCCACAATCTCAACATTCATGGAAGTATCCACAGGGAATGTGAACTGCTGTTGCTGGAAATAAAAGATTTCCGATGATGGGAAGTCCAGCTCCCCGACAATGGCATTGACCGTAAAGTAGGACACATAACTTTCGCTGTCCTCATGTTCCAGACGCAAATATCGCTGGCTTTCTTCCACCACGCAACGGGTAGGACGGATAAGGTCATAATACTTAATCAGTGTTTCCCTTTTTAATTTTCTTTTTGGCAGAGGATACACATAATCTTCATAGGCTATCCCGTCCCTGCCGTAGAGGTGTTCCATCAGATACGCAAAGTCTTTGGCTTCCAGTCGGCGGATTTTGAACCTACGGGAGATTTTGTTTTCCAGCAGTTTTTCCATCTTCACATAACGGTTGATTTCATCATTGTTCATGGAAACAAAGTCATTCATCAGCGTGTGTCTTACCTCATTCAAAAACTCACGGAATGTCAGAAATACCGATTTTTTGATGTTCTTCAGATTGACTTCGTCCTCTGTGACCATGAGCTTGAATCCCAGAAAGAAACGGTAATCCACTTGATTGTCGCCTATCATGGATACAAGGGCTTCGGTCTGGTCGTCTATCTTTTGGATTGCTACCTCACGGAGCTTTCCAGTGACCAGCTTTTTGGACTGTTCCTGTATGCTTCGGATTGAGCTTTCGGTTGCAATCTGCAACGCATGAATCTTTCCCTCACGGGACTGTGCGATAAGCTGACGGAAGCTGTCATGCACAAGGTATTTCTGTTCTGGGGATAAGAATGAATAATTGTACGGTATCAGCTCATAGTAGGCGAACACCTCATTGTCCTTATTCCAGACAAGGTTATTGTCGATATATTTAATCGGGAACATAGGTCACACTCCTTACTGCCGTGATAGTTTCCTCAAATTTCTGCTTATGCAGGTTCACGGCTTTTCCGGCATAAGTCACTTTGGGACGCAGAGCATACAGCACCATCGTCTTGATGTAACTGTATGGCTTTTTCCCGTCAAAGGTTTTCTGTGACATAAACCATGTAAGGGCAACGGGAATCCCGAAATATTTCAAAAACGCACCCTCAATCATGGAAAGTGGCGGTACATCTGCAAACAGAATGATGATAAATTCCGTCAGCACAAACCATGTAATCTGGGTAAAGGTCACGGGGAATGGCAGGTTTACATCATTGATGGCGTACAGTACCTTTTCCACGTTCCAGATACTTGTATAACTTCGGATTTTCTTCACTTGTAAATACTCCTTTCTTCATTTTCATAACAACAGGGACAGCCGGATTTCCCAGACTGCCCCCAAGAGAAAAGCTGACAGTAGCACCAGTGGCGGTGCTGATCTGCCAGCCCTTAACGCAGTACCTCACAGATACCAGCGTTTGTTGCAATAAATGTCCCCTCTATATCGAGGTCACGCCCGTAGGCTTCATAGTCGATATAGTTCTGTAAAGAGGACGGGATTTCTCCGAGTATCTGTTCTTCATCAATCAGATAGTAGGCTAAATCGGTCATTGTTTCACAGCCGGAATACAGAATGATGTCGTCCTTATGTTCCACCAGTTCTTCCAGACTTCCATAGCAGGATATAAAACTGTCCAAGTCGTCCAGCAGGTAATCCGGTAATTCTTCCAACTGCTCATAGATACGGTTCAGTTCTTCGATGGAAATGTATTCGCTAATCTCCATCGGGAAGTTGTCCGTATCATGGATTGCGTATTCTTCGTACTCTGCATTTAAGCCGATACGTTCTGCAATCACTTCTTCGTCCAACGGAAAAGAGAACCAGTCCCCGACCAGTTCTCCCTCATTGTACTTGCCAAGATTGGCTATATAGACTTGCATATCATCAATCATAAACGGTCACTTCCTTTCACTCATTGTATTCATAAAATCTGCCATGCACACACAGGAAATGTTCTGATGTTTCTTCCATAGCCGAACAGTTCCGATGGTATGTAATATTGCAAAGTCCGGCTTCCAGCTCTTGCAGGTTTGAAAACCATTCTCTTTGAATTGCAGGTATATCTTCGGGTGGGATTTCACTCTCTGAAATTGCAAGGCAGACATTATTTAGCAAGTTGAGGTCTGTATCTTGCAGGATTTCAAAAGGAAAATCATAATCACTGATAAGATAACGGTCACTGTCCGGCGGTAAGCCAATGGATTGTTTTAATGCTTCTATGTTGCAGGGAAGTGTAAACCATGCACAGCCTGTATCTTTTTCCTGTTCATCAAGATTGATAACAAATACTTTCATTTCTACCATAAGCAATACCACCTGTCAAAGTTTGAACATACCGTTGTTGCAGACAGCATAACGTCCTTTTTCTTCCAGTTCATGGGCGTAGGCTTCCAGATTAAAATATTTCTTTCCTTTTTCGGAAAGAGCAGAAAATTCAATGTTATGCTCCAAGCGGTAACGGGCAACGTCCATGATGTTGTGACACTCTGGATAAAACAAAAATTCTTCGGATTCCTGCAACAAATCCTCAACACCGCCAAAATAAGGAATCAAGTCTTTGTATGCCTGCTGAACTTCTGGCGATAAATCCGTGTAAGCAAAGTATAGCTTGTTTAATCGTCTTACAGAAGTTGTCCTTACAATATCGCCAGCAAAGGGGAGCTTCATATCTGTGATTTGATAATCTTTACTGTCAGCTTCCACCCCGAGCAGGTCACGGAACAGCTCATAATCAATGGGTAAATCAAACCAGCGAGAGGTTTTATCCTCTGCTAATTTAGTCGTTTCAATCAATACGCTACATTCTTCCATCGTAATTCAGTCCTTTCTTCTAATTTTGAGTATGAAAAAAGCAGTCGATCATAACTGAAAGACTGCTTAACTCTAAAACAATATTAAAGCGTTTCTTCTTTTAAATTCTGACTCAAAAGGGATTTTAACTCTTTTACATCATTTTCAGACAAATCATTTTGATTAACAAGAACCATTTCATTTTTTATTGTTCTGATATATATGTAATTTCTGAAAATCCCCCAACATTTAAAGGCGTTCCAATGATTAGTCCCGTTACCGATATCAGAACTAACTGTAATACCATCGGTATCAAAACAATATTCACGTTTTCCCGAAGTCAGTTTATTATCCATCTTTGAATGAACAATATTTATTACTTTTTTCTGAAATGTGTTAGCTCCGTTTATGATAATCCAGATAAAGAAAACCGAAAATAATAATCCAATAATACCATATCCAATACGACTATTCATAAAACAAAGAATCGTATATATTAACATTATGACAGCCATCACAGACGATAACCCTGTTGCAAATTTACGTTTCTTTACATTTTTATCACTGGCTAAAACGATTTCTTTTAAAATATCTTGTTCTTGCTGTCCGATTTCAATACTGTATCTAACCATAATAAGAATCTCCTTTAAACATTTTAATGATATTAGTATATTACCACAAGTTTGTGTTCAAAATGTGGGATTCTTAATTTTACGCTCCAATAATCTTATTAAATAACTGTAACAATACGTCTTTTACGCCGGACGCATTGAATACAAGACCAACGGCTACTAAGGCAACTACCAAGAATCCGATAAGTTTGGAAAACTCACGCTTGAATCCCAAGTAGATACCGATAACAACAATCGCCATCAGCACAAGGCTCTGTGCGTTGCTTAAAAACCAGTTATAAAGGTTCTGTCCAAAATTCATGCTTTCTTTTCTCCTTTCAGTTCCATCATTTTTCGGTCAGACTGTCTGCCAGCCTGTAAAATACACATGGCAACCACGCCAACTGTTCCCCCTAAAGAGAAGAACAGGAAGTCAAATAATAATCGTTGCATTTTTCAATTCTCCTTTTCTAAAATCACATCTTCGGTAGATGTGGTCTGCTGTTCAATTATCTTGTAATGCTTTTCCGTCAGTTTCGTGGATTTACGGATTTCTTTCAGATAATCAATCCCTGTTTTCGCTGTGATTGTTTCCAGCATTTTGAGTGTCGGGTCAACCTGCCGTTGAATCCAGCGTAGGGTTCTGTCCAGTGTGTAGGGTTCGGGTTTGGTCGTGAGCTTTAACGGCTCTCTGTTTTCCCCGATGAACCACGCCCAGCGGACAGATAATTTCCAGTCGCTCCGTTTCTTGTCTGCTTCCTTATCCACAAAGCGTACATAACGGTTGATAATAGAAAATGCCGTCCGTTCAGCGTCATAGTAGGTCAGCAGGTCACGGACAGCATAATAAGCACGTTCATTTTTCAACCGTATTTCAAATCTGTTTTTTATCGGTGCTTCCTCAATGGGAATCCCCAGTTTGATGTACTGTTCATAGCTTTTTTCATAGACACAGAAGTACACCTCACTTTTCAATGAGCCGATATAAAGCGTATACCCCATACCAGCCTTGTCCTGTTCCTCATGCTTGACCAGTTCGCCGGAAGCATAGGACTTAAAGGAACGGAACACCGATACACATTCCTCATTCCGGCATTTTTCGGTCAGTTCTGGAATATCCAACATTCCTGTATGGTCATTGATGGCAAGGTCAAGGCGTTTCATCACACCGCCGTCCACCAGAGCGTCCATAAGGAAGTCGTACCAGCTCCGTTCCTGTGCCAGCAGATAACTTTCAAACTGGCGACAGCCTTTTCCTTTCAGTTCCAGCAGAACACCTTTTTCTTCATCGGGAGAAGTGTATACGAAAATATCTCCGATGTAGTAGTGTTCCGTGTAGCTGTAATGCCCGAAGTCCTCATATATCATGTACTGGATATTGAGCTGTAAGATGTCCTTAATGATGTGTCCAATATCCAGTGTCGGAAACCGTATCCTCACATAATCAAACAGCATGGTAAGCGGTGCTTCTGGGTTGAATTTTTCCAGAGCTTCCAGTAGTTTCACTTTCATTTCTTCTGTGACCGCCACCTTGCCGGATTCAATACGGCTTAAATGTTCACGGCTGATTCCAGCCATGACCGCAAGTTTCGTCTGGGATACACCGTACTGCAAACGCCTGTCTGCAAAATCCTGTATCCACTCTGTATCATTCAGTGTGATACCCCCTTTACGAAAAAACTGTGACATTTTTAATCCGATGTCACAGCAGTAAAAAAAGCTACCAAACGCTTGATTTTAGCCAAGAATCGGTAACTTTTGTGTATGTTTCCTTGTGATTTGTGCCCCTCTGTTAGATACCGAGGGGCTTGATATATGCTGGCGTGGCTACCACCACACCAGCAAGGCTAGTCCGTACCTGTGGCTTTCGCTTCGCACGCCACTTGTCCGTCCTGCCTTATGTGTGTAAGTTCCCCAATCGTACCCAAGAAATCATATCCTTTGGGTACAAGGGGAGTATAAAATTCCGATATGACGCTTGTTCCTACATCACAGTATCCACGCCCTTTGATTCGCTTCTGGAAAAACTGTTTTTTCACATCACTTCCAAAGAGCATACCGTAGCCGAGTTCACTCATGCGACCAAGCCCCACACGGAAGTTAAAGTTATCTCTGATACCGTCCCCGAAATACTTTGCGTCTGGACGCTGGCAAGCCACAATCAGAAAGTATCCAGCCTGTCTGCCAAGCATGACGATTTTCTTTAGCTGGCTTAACAGGGCGGTGCTTTCTTTTGTCGTGAGCATTTCTAGGAAAGCCACGTATTCATCAAAGATAAGGAACTGTGGAGCAAGCCCCAGATAGGCATAGTTTTCCCCTGTACGGTAGTTCGGGTGCAGTTTCATTTCTTCCGAGCGTGTGACCATGCCCTCATAAAAGGCATTGACGCAGTCAATCATATCGTCTTTCGTGTGGTAGACATTTTCCATGACCATTCCCAAGTCTGCAAGGTCAGCGTTCTTCGGGTCAAGAATGTATAAATCCGCATTGGTTCTAAGCAAGGCTTCAATGATGGTCAGCAGAAAATAGGTTTTTCCACCACCTGTACCACCGCAGATAAGGGCATGGGGAAGTGAATCGTATTCCCACACCAGATTTTTCATTAACCGCAGACCGCCGTTTTCGGCAATCACTTCATCAATCGAAATACGGTTCGCTATCATATCATAGAGCAGGGTGTATTCGATGTATCCGTCATGCAGTGTCTTGTCGGTCAGCTCACAGTACAGCCCCGATTCCAGTTTATCCTCTAAGGACAGGAGCTGTTCTTGATATTTTCCCATTGTGATTTCACAGCAGATATGAAGCAGTCCCTTTTCCATCTGGTAATAAATCTTTGGAAACCACACGATTTTTTCTCTTGATCTGCTTTGCAGGTCAGTGAAAAAAACGCTGTCTTTGGTGTTTTCTGCTTCATACCATTTATTTTCCAGCACCATACGAGCCAACTTTTGTCTGTGTAACAACCGCTTGATACGGTCATATCCGTAACGATAGTAGAGAAAAGCGACCAATGCACAAACACCAGTCGCTATCAGAACCGTAATAGAATTGTAGACAGTCCAAGTAATTCCGGCATGGAGCAGGTTAAAATCTTTCCAGTCTATAACAAGGAGCTGTCGCAGATTCAGTAGCAGGAACACCGCAACGAACAGGAGCAACAGCCAACCGATACAGAAGTGATAGACCAGCGATTTGTCACTGGCACGAATCCTGTTACCTTTCTTTTTCCACGTCATACGCTAACACCTCTTATTTCTTCGGCGGTTGCTGTGGAGCATTGTTCTGTGGATTTCCGGCATGAGTGCCTTTGTTCTTCAAAACAATATCGTCTGCCTTTACATACCAGTCCACATCTGCACCACGGTAATTCGCATTGGCTACCGTATCTGCAACAGGATTGATAAGTTCCACTTCGGCGTTGTAGTCATAGTCCTTTAACGGAACAGTCGCTGGAACGGATACCTGTATCATGCGTCCCTGTGTGTTGCATTTTAAATCATAGGTGCGTTCCTTGATTTCTTCACTGACTGTTCCATCTTCATTCTGTACATGAACCTCACGGCGTAATGCGGAGAACTTCAACACTCCAAAAGTCTTTTCTTTATCAATGACGATTCCATTTGCTAATCTCATAATCTGAATACCCCCTTATTTACTTTCTGCTGGTAACATATCGTCTGCAAGCAGGATATAATTGACAAATCCACGTTCCCCGATTTTATAACCATCGGTAGTGATTCGTGGGTTGATAAGTTTTACTTTCTGCTCCGGCGAGAAATGTTTTTCGCCAGCTTTGGCAGGAAGCACAACGACAACATCATCAGCTCTCTGCACATCGGAATACAGGTTGTAGCTTCTGGTAATGACAGCCATACGCCCGTTGATTCTCTGCTGTTCCGTAGTATTTTCTCCGGCAAACTCCAAGTTTCCGAATGTCTTTTCCATGTTTGGTACGACAAATCTTAATTCCATAAATAATTGACCTCTTTTCTTTCTGTTTTAGTTTCTTTCCTGCTGTACTTTGTGGGGAGCTACACTCCCCACGCCCCTAGTGGATTTCACGCTCCCGTAAATCAGAGCTTCACGAAAGCGTGAAGTTACAAAAAGGGTGGCGACCTTGAACGCTCTACCAACCGCTACATTACCGCCTTATGATTTCTTTCTACGGCGTTTGAAGTAAAGCATACCGCCAAGCCCTACGCAGGAAAGACCGAGCATGGCAAGATAAGCATAGATATTGGTATTGTCGCCTGTTTTTGGACTGTCACTTGTCTTAGTAACCGTAGATGGTGTATCCGGCGTGTCGGTATCCTTTGGTGTGTCTGGGACTTCCGGCACTTCCTTGATTGTCACAGTCTGTCCATCGTCTGTGATGTCCTTATGTTCTGTCACTTTCTTTGGTTCGTCTGGATTGGTCATATCGTATAATTCCTCAAATGTGACAAGGCTCTTGCCACCAAGAGAAGAACCATCAAAAGTAAATGCAATCTCAACTGTCATTTTTTCATTGTCGGCTGTAAACTCATAATCATTGGATACTTTCTTTCCATCAATCAGAAGTTCTGCATTTTCCTCTTTTAACATCTGCCAGCCGGAAAGTTTGTATTTTGTTCCAACTTCCAGCCCATCTAATGTGACTTTATCCACAATCGTTACATCTTTTCCGGCTTCGATTTCTTTCTTGCCGTTCTTGTCCGTAGCGGTCGTATGGATTTTGATGATACGTTCTGTGATAAGAACCGTCTGTCCATCATCGTTGATGTCTTTATGTTCGGCAACCTTGACAGGCTCTTTCGGATTGCTTATATCGTACAATTCCTCAAAAGTAACAAGGTTCTGACCACCAAGAGCTGAACCGTCAAAACTGTAAGTAATCTCAACCGTCATTTTTTCACTGTCAGCAGTGAAAGTATAATTACTGTCTACACGTTTCCCGTCAATCAGAAGTTCGGCGTTTTCTTCCTTTAACATTTGCCAGCCGGAAAGTTTATATTTTGTTCCAGCTTCCAAGCCATCAAGTGTGACTTTGTCCACGATCTTGATGTCCTTTCCGGCAACAATCATTTTTTCGCCTGTTTTCTTGTCGGTCGCTGTGGTATGGATTGTGATTTCTTTTTCGTATTCATCAGTCAGTGTCCCTAAATCTACGGTCACTTTATTTCTTGATACGACCACCTCAAAGGCTGGAATCAGCTTAAATCCGGCGTTGGAATCACACTTTAATTCCTCAATCACATAGGTATCATAGAGTAATGCACCTTTGCTGTCGTCTGGTTCAGATGTACCGAACCATACACCGTCCTCACTGGATTTTCCGGCATTGGTATTGACCTTGTGGGAAGCCCAGCTTGAAGCAGTGGAGAACTGACCGTTTTTGTCAGTAACTACAATGTGGGATTCTCCCGTTGTCTTGCTTGTGATTCTGAATGGAACACCTGCAAGACGTTTATGTGTACCTGCACCGATTTTTACACCCTCAATATCGCCACGCTTAATCTGGTTGTAGACAGAGTGGGATTTGTCGGTCAAGTCCACGATTTTTCCATCTTCTGTGATAGAAAAGTCGATTGCCTTTGCACCGTCTGTCAAATAGCCCTCTGGTGCTTTGCTTTCTTCTAATCTGTAATTTCCGTAAGGGAGCAAGTCAGCAGAAGTAGAAGCGATTCCGTCAATTCCTGTCTGAATCTTCTTTACGGTTTCATTCTTGTTGTATAATTTTCCCTCAACCAGTACAGGACTGTCATTTAAAGAAATGATATTGAACTCTGTGTACTGTAAGGTCGCACTTCCCTGTGCTTTGGTATCCTTTGTTTCAAGGTCACGTTTCTGGATTTTTACACCGCCACGGATAACTTTGTCGGATACGGAATACTGATTGCTTCCAGAAAGTACGGCAAGTTCGCCATCTTCGGAAATCTGTGTAAGGTATGTTCCCTTAATTTGTTCGGAATTTCCGTCAGCCTGCATATATGCACCATCTAATAAGTAGCCGTTTGGTGCTTTTGTTTCTGTGACAGTGAGTGTACCAAGTGGCAGTACATTTTTACCGTCCTGTGTATAGAAGCTGTCGCCGGATACTTTGTAGCTGTCGGCAAGTCTGGATACATAACGGATAGTTCCGTCACTGTCTTTTTCGGCAACGGTTTTGGTTGTCCATGTACGGGTAGCTTTTGCAGGTAGATTATCTGCATTGTAGTATCCGTCATAATAGCTCCATGTGAACTCTGCACCCTCTAAAGAAGCAGTTCCCTGTGGAGTAGATTTTCCTGTTTCCATGTCAATTTTGAATAAATCAATCAAAGTCTCTGTGACCTTTGGAGTGTCAGCAACAGTTAATGTCGCTGTTTTTCCAACTTCCACATTTAAGGCATGGACAATAGAATCCAGCTTATAACCCTTTGGAGCAGAAAGCTCTTTGATGTAAATTGTTCCTGCTTTTACCTCAACTTCTTTGGTATCGCCGTTTCCATCGGCAGTAAGTGTGGCAAGCTGGCTGTTACAGCCCTTATCAGAATGCTCATGGTTAATAAAGAAGCACAACAAAACAGGACAAGGACAGTCAGCCCCGCCGCTATTCCGAGCAAGGCAAATTATAGGGTAAAGTCTAAAAAGCATTTGTAACATTTCTATAAACTCTATTGACTTGAACACCTCCGGGAGTTATAATATGTTTTGCTATTTAGGAACGCTAAATAGCAAAACTAAAGTGAGGTAGAGAGTATGGATAACAGGTATGTGCAGCAATTCAAAAAAGGCTCTCTTGAAATGATACTTTTGTGCTTGATCGGACGCAAAGAAACCTACGGCTATGAAATCATTACAGAGCTAAATAACAGCGCGTCCATTTTGGGCTATGCAAAAGAGGGAACGATTTACCCTATTCTGTATCGTTTGCAGGAAGCCGAGTTAATCCAATGCCGATTAGCCCCGGCAGCGGCAAATGGCGGATCAAAAAAATACTACTCCCTTACCCATAAGGGCAGAGAGGTATTAGACGAGCTGATTTTATTTTGGGCGAGCTATGAAAGTTGTGTAAATGGCTTTATTGCCACCTATCAAACAGCGGAGGTATCAGAATGAAAGAGCAATACATTAAGCAAGTGGAAAAGGAATTGAGTTTAACACGCAAAGCAAAAAAAGAGGTCGTGCGTGATCTGAATGAAGTCTTTGCTTCTGCGTTGGAGCATGGCGAAACGGAACAACAGGTAATCGAACGGTTAGGCACTCCCAAAGAGTTTGCAGAGAATACCGCCGAGCAGTTAGGCATTGACAGCGCAGCACCGCAGAAACGGAAAGGGATTATTTCGAGCGTTGCAGCCCTTGTCGTTGCCGTTGCAGCGTTTGTGATTTACGCCACTACCCAATCCGGGAAAGTGCCGGACGGGGCAATCGGACAAGCAGACGCAATGACAAACATTCAAGTTGAGGGAGCTTTTGGATTTGACGCTTCACAAATCATTTTGGCAGTCGGTGTAATCGCGGTTACAATCGCAATCATTCAGATTATCCGAACCGTCCGCAAAAACAGGAGGTAGCTATGAAAAAATTTGTTTCAATAATCGCTATTTTACTTATGCTTTCTTTGGCTGCCTGTTCCAATCAAGATACGCCGTCCGCTGCGGATAATCCAAGCAATACACAAACAGAAAGCAATACCATGCTTGACGCGGGTGTATGGCCTGTGAATGAATACACCGAGGGGCTTCCCGTCCCGTCCGGTACGGTCGGTTGGGCTATGCTTGATACGGAACATGAGAATTGCAGTATCAGTATTGTGGATATAAGCGAAACCGACTATAACGACTATTTAGAGCTTTTGAAGCAAGAGGGGTTTTCTATAATAGAGGAAGTGTCGGAAGAAATTGAGGGACAGGACTATGTTTCTATCGGTACGCTTTTGTCAAATGGCGAAAAGGGATTGAGTATCAGCTACATTCCCGATAACTTCACAATTTACATTTCTTTCCTTAAATAATGAAAATTAAAATGATTAAATCGCCTGATAGGTGGGTGCTTTGCCCTATTTGTGGAAATAAAACACGAACAAAGATACGCCCCGATACAATACTTGAAAATTTCCCTCTGTTCTGTCCGAAATGCAAACAAGAAACACTAATCAGCGCAAAAGATTTGAATGTAGCTGTAATCCCACAACAAATAGCGGAATCAGCCGGAGCAGTCAACGGTCAAGATGAACGGCGCATAAATGCGCCGCCGTTGACAGCCCTGCCTGTTTCCGCTGATGGGTAATCAAGGGAGCGACAGACTAAAGTGCTGTCGCTCCCCTCACATTATGGAAATGAAAATTGAATATCGACCAAGCTGCAACGCCACAGATTTTTTGAAAGTCCGTGGCGTTTTTTTTTGCGCCCATTTTTGGCAGACCGCACATTCCTGTTGTTGTAGAAAGTGACGGGGAAATTTGCCCAAAACGGTCTTGCGTACCGTAGTAGTGATGAAAAGAATACCGCAGCCATTTGGAAGAAAGGTATGGGGCTACCGTAGTAGTGATGAAGAAATCCAAGGGAGCGTTTGGCATTTTCCATTTCCGTCCGTAGAAGAAAGCAAAACCACAGCGGGCAGGACACGCCACCGCAATCGCTATATTGACGGAAACAAGCCAAGCCGCCCCCTGCGGATTGCCGCAAAGTCAGCCGTAGAGGAAAGCGGCAGTTTCTTAGAGCAAGATTCTACCACGGTGCCAAAATCCGCATATCTGTGGTTTTGCCCCTGCGGTAAATCTTGTTGGGGAGTGCCTTCCCCAAACCCTGCTTATCCCCTGCGGGGGAAGAAAAACAGCGTGAAGCTGCCTAAAAATATTTTGCAGATATTTCAAAGCACCCACCCTGTTTTTGATAATTTTTGTACTGAATTATGAGGGAATGTTTTTTCAAATTCTTTCAAAAACAGTTCCGCTTCACACCCTGCTTTTCTCCAATTAGTGAGAGGACAACCACACCCACAGAAAGGAGTTGATACCCATAGCCAAGAGATACAACACGCCCCACCGCAGCCATGTAGTCAAGACCCGCATGACCGAGGAAGAATACGCCGACTTCACCGGGCGGCTGGAGCATTACGACATCAGCCAGGCCGAGTTTATCCGGCAGGCTATCACACGGGCGACCATTCGCCCCATTGTCACCGTTTCCCCGGTCAATGATGAACTGCTTGCCGCCGTTGGGAAGTTGACCGCCGAGTACGGGAAAATCGGCGGCAACCTCAATCAGATCGCCCGCACCCTCAATGAGTACGGCGCACCATACAAAAACCTGTCCGGCGAGGTACGGGCAGCCATAGCCGACCTTGCCGCCTTGAAGTTTGAAGTCTTGCGAAAGGTAGGTGAAGCCGTTGGCGACATTCAAACATATCAGCTCTAAAAATGCCGACTACGGCGCAGCCGAACAGTATCTAACCTTTGAGCATGACGAGTTTACCATGCGCCCCACGCTTGATGAAAGCGGGCGGCTTGTGCCGAGGGACGATTACAGAATAGCAACGCTGAACTGCGGCGGCGAGGATTTTGCCGTTGCCTGTATGCGCTCCAATCTGCGGTACGGCAAAAACCAAAAGCGGGAAGATGTGAAAAGCCATCACTACATCATTTCCTTTGACCCACGGGACGGGACGGACAACGGATTGACCGTAGACCGGGCGCAGGAATTGGGCGAGGGATTTTGCGACGCCCACTTCCCCGGACACCAAGCCTTGATATGCACCCACCCGGACGGACACAACCACAGCGGCAATATTCATGTGCATATCATTATCAATTCCCTGCGGATTGAGGAAGTACCCCTGTTGCCCTACATGGACAGACCAGCGGACACCAAAGCCGGGTGCAAGCACCGCTGCACAGACGCAGCCATGGAGTATTTCAAAGCCGAAGTCATGGAGATGTGCCACCGGGAAAACCTCTATCAGATTGACCTCTTGCATGGCAGCAAAAACAGAGTGACCGAGCGTGAATACTGGGCGCAGCGGAAAGGGCAAGCCAAGCTGGACAAGCAGGCCGCAGCACAAGCCGCAGCCCTGCCAGCCGGGGAGCAGCCGCCCAAGCCCACCAAGTTTGAAACAGACAAAGAGAAGTTACGGCAGACTATCCGAGCCGCCCTGTCCTCTGCTGTTTCCTTTGATGATTTTCCACAGCCGGCAATACCAAGCGCCGTCACTGCTGTCAGTACGATCAAAAGCTTCTTATATTTCATAATGATTACCTCCAGATTGCAGTTTTATGCTAAAAATGTTTTTCCAACGAAGTATCCGAGCACCAGGATACCAAGGATGATCCTGTACCAGCCAAATACTTTAAAATCGTGTTTCTTGATATATCCCATCAGGAATTTGATGGCAAGAATAGATACCACAAAGGATACCACAACACCTACGATCAGGATGATCAGCTCTGTAGAGCTGAAGGCAAAACCGAATTTGACCAGTTTCAGAAGACTTGCTCCGAACATAACCGGAATTGCCAGGAAAAAGGTAAATTCTGCTGCAACTGTACGGGATGTTCCTGCAAGGATTCCTCCGATAATGGTAGATCCGGAACGGGATGTTCCCGGAATCACGGAAAGCACCTGGAAGCAGCCGATGATCAGCGCTGTCTTAAAGGAAAGCTCATCCAGTCTGGTGCAGGTTGGTCTGCGGCGTTTGTTGTAGTTCTCGATAACGATAAAAAGCACACCATAAACGATCAGCATGATGGCAACGACCACATAGTTGTAAAATTTCTTTTCAATAATGTCATTAAAAGGAAGAGCGATGATGATCGTCGGCAGACATGCTACCAGGATCTTAAACCAGAGGATCCACTTATCCTTATCACAGTATTTTTCTACAAAAGTAAGGACAGTTCTGGGTACTGCCGGCTGTTTACGCAGTGCCATCTGTGTTTTCTTCGGGATTTTTCTTATGTAAAAAGGCCACAGCTTGTTCCAGTACAGTACAACAACTGCCAGGATCGCGCCAAGCTGGATCACCACCAGGAAAAATTCCATAAATGCCTCGGATACATTCAGCTTGATGAACTCATCCACAAGGATCATATGTCCGGTACTGCTGATCGGAAGCCACTCGGTGATTCCCTCCACAATACCGAGAAGGATAACCTTCAGTAATTCTATAAAAATCATGTTAACTCCTTTCCAAAAGCAAGATAAGGACAGGGCCGGTATGTGAACGACGGCCCCGTCCTTATCAGTATATTACATATTTGACAATTCGTAAACTTTTAATTTTTTATTTCACAAAATTTACAATTTTTTATCGATTGTCGATGGTGGCGATATCTACCAGAGTCAGGTTGTTCAGGTCTGTATTCTCAAGACTTGTGACCAGAGCCTCTGCAGTATCAAGACTTGTAAGCACATTGACACCTGTCTCGATAGCATTACGACGGATCACGAAACCATCCTTCTGGTGCTCAACACCCTGTGGCGGTGTGTCGATAACAACATCGATCTTGTGGCCAAGGATCAGGTCCATCAGGTTCGGAGACGGCTGCTCCAGCTTGTTGGTACGTGTTACCTTGATTCCGTTTTCAGTCAGTACGCTTGCAGTACCTCTTGTTGCAAAGATACGGTATCCCTGAGCTTCGAAACGTTTTGCGATCGGAATGATGTCCTTCTTATCCTCATCTTTTACAGTGATGATCATCTGTTTGTGCTTCGGAAGACGGATTCCGGCTCCGATGAAGGCTTTGTAAAGAGCCTCGTTAAAGGTTTTTGCAATACCAAGGCACTCACCTGTGGATTTCATCTCAGGTCCGAGGCTGATATCTGCGCCTCTGATCTTCTCGAAGGAGAATACCGGCATCTTGATTGCGAAGTACTCTGCTTCTTTCTGAAGTCCCGGTGTGTAACCAAGCTCTTTGATCTTATGTCCAAGGATAACTCTTGTTGCAAGCGGAACGATCGGGATTCCTGTTACCTTGCTGATGTACGGTACTGTACGGCTGGAACGCGGGTTAACCTCGATGACATATACATCCTCGCCTACAACGATGAACTGAATATTGATCATACCGATTACATGAAGTGCCTGTGCAAGACGGCGTGTGTACTCGGCGATGGTATCTTTTGCTTTCTGGCTGATGGTCTGTGCCGGATATACGGAAATACTGTCTCCGGAATGGATACCTGCACGCTCGATGTGCTCCATGATTCCAGGGATCAGGATGTCCTCACCGTCGCATACTGCATCGACCTCGATTTCTTTACCCATCAGGTACTTATCAACAAGGATCGGATGCTCCTGTGCGATCTGGTTGATGA
>OGQQ01000547.1_pt1 | contig 36065 bp, 32 predicted proteins | sample 1553281 | NCBI WGS metagenome assembly OGQQ01 (sample SAMEA2579937, study PRJEB22360) | human gut metagenome | biome: human gut; feature: human-associated habitat; material: faeces | place: Denmark | collected 2008/2010 | reverse complement strand
TTTTTTTTAAAATTCATTTTATTTTTGTGGATTTGCACAAATCAAAAGCAGTTTCCTGACTTGTATTTGTCCGCAATGTAAACAAATATATATCGTTGCTCCACATGATCAGATAATAATCTTCCTCTTCATCAAAATCGCTCGTGTGATTAGAGTCGCTTCCCAAAATAGAGAGCAGCGGCGCCATGGTTTCAACCACGTTGGCCAGGTCCGGCAACGCTCGGCTTATTATTTCCGAAGGCGGAGGTAATACTTCTTGTACAAATTCTATATAATCTTCATTATTTTCATAATATTTTTTTTGAGAAAATTCGCCTACAGTTGATTCATCCTTTAATTCAAAGCCTTCGGGTACTTCTATAGTATATTCTTTTTCAATTGTAGCAGGAAAAACATAATTTTCTTCACATATTACACGAATTTCATCACTATCATAATGGTGCAGAACCAGATAATCAACTGCCGGATCTCTTCCGGCGTCTGTCAGTATACTCAATCCAGCCGCCATAACAAATATTGCCGCAACACTTGCTCCGCAGCGTCTGGCCATGCTGATAATTTTACCGCTGCGAGTTTTTCGTCTTTTTATAATCTTTGACATTCTGCGTTCAAACTCATCTGAAAATTCATGTTCATAATCTAAAGGAAGCGATTCGTTAAGTATTTCCGGAATAACAGATTCTGCCAGAGCTTCGGCAAATATGGATTTATCTTTTTTCATCTTTTGTCCGCCTCCAGTAATCTTTTCAAATGTTTTCTCGCCTGCTGCAACCGTTTCTGAGCAGCAGCATTTGTAATTTTTTTCATCTTTGCAATTTCTCTTAAACTTAAATCATAAAAATAGTAAAGTAACAATACTTCTTTTTCTTTAGGTTTTAATTTTGATATTTTTTCCTTTAAATACATCTTGTTTATATACTGCAATTCAATATCAGATAAAAAACTGTCATCATTTTCACAGTCATCTATGCTTATGCAATTATTTTTCGATTCTGAATTAATAATATTTTTACAGATGTTTTTTAATGTAAGAACACAATATGCTTCTATCTGACTATCGCTCAGCGTTTTAAAGGAATCAAATTTTACGGAAATATTTAAAAACGCTTCAGAAACAGCTTCCTCTGCAAGCTTTTCATCATTTAGCATCTTGTACGCTATAAAGTACAATTTCTGCTTTTGAGCATTATAAAGACGTTCAAAGCCGTCCTTTTCATAATCTTCTTCAGTAAAAGTCATATACGTCTCAAACATAAACGTCCCTTCTGTTATGTCATTTCAGATTCCTCCTTTTCATAATACATATAAAAATACGGATATTCTACCATATTTTATTAACAAACTTAATTTTTGTTGATATACACAATTTTGCAATAATATTTAGTTTTAGTTTTCGACACATATGACAATTTTAAAAATCGGAATATTATTGCTTATATATATAAAGACAACAAAAATGACTGTTTGCGGACATTTTTTTCAAAAAATATTTATATTTCGTATGAATGCACAAAATCATGCGATTTTTTTGTAAAAATTACACATATCCGACATTAACATATCCACTATAATTTATAAAAAACAAAAAATGTCACATTATTTTTAAAAATAGGGTGACAATTCGATTTTTTTATGATATAATATAGAAAAAATTTTTTCGGAGGACTTATGACCGATCAGACACTTTCCACCCCGGCTGCGTCCTGCTCTCTGCGCTCCATCCGATTCCGCCATGGAAACCTGAATATCAGCGCAGATCTTACAGCCGGTTCTTTTAAATATGTAAAAACTGTTCTCTCCTATCAGAATAAACTGAACGAAGATGCCACTTCCTTTGATTTCCGGACAGATCTCATTGCTGATAGAAAATCCACTGTGCGCTTGCAGATTTCGCTGAACCTTAAGGATCTGCTGCTCAAAAGCCTGTACTGGCACGTATACATCATATTGGAAGATCCTGCATCCGGGGAGCTTGCAGAGATTCCTGTCCATATGGATACTCGGCAACGGCTTTTTCATAAATTCCTTTATAACGGAGCGCATCATACCGAAAACGGCTTTTCTTTCTATCCATTTTATACCGGAGATAAAACGCTGGCATTCGCCTACCGTGAGTGTACTCCATACGACAGCACTTCTCTTATTTATAAGGAAATATTTGCGGTCCTGCTCTACCGTCTCACTCGCAGCTACTGGAAAAAGCAGCATATCTGCCTTGTATGTGAAAAATTTTCTTCCATGGCACAGGATAACGGCTATTACTTTTTCAAACACTGCATGGAAAACAATGAACAGGCTTATTTAAATAAGAAGATTTTGTATATTATAGATAAAAAATCACCGGACTATCCGAAAGTCGCACCATACGGCAGAAATATTATTCCTTTTATGTCGCTCCGTCATATGTGCTGCCTTCTCGCCGCGGAGCTGATCATCAGTTCCGACTCCAAATACCATGCATATGCAACACAGTGCCGTCACAGTATTTTTAACCGCTATATAAAAAAGAAGAAATCTGTTTTTCTCCAACATGGCGTGACTGCTCTGAAACGCGTCGATGCCTTTTATGGAAAAGGAATGCGCAGCGGATGTGATCTTTTTATCGTCACAAATACGATGGAAGAAAAAATCATCCTCGACAATTTTGGCTATGAACCGGCTGAAATCGCCAACACTGGTTTTGCACGCTGGGATGTTCTGAAAGACTGCTCTCAGGAAAGCCACAATATCCTCATCATGCCGACCTGGCGAAACTGGCTCGATTCAGTTTCAGATGAAGCATTTGAAAACAGTGACTACTTCCGAAACTATATGCAGCTTCTTAACTCCGAACGTTTCAGTGAAATTCTGGAAAAATATGACCTTCAGATTTATTTTTATCTGCACGCCAAGTTTCAGAGCCACCTTAAGACCTTCCATATAGCAAGTAGCAGGATCCATGTACTTTCATTCGGGGATACACCCGTAAACGAGATGCTGATGAAATGCCGTATGCTGATCACAGATTATTCCAGCGTCTGCTGGGATATGCTTTACCAGAACAAACCGACTCTGTTTTATCAGTTTGACCTTGATCAGTACAATGAGGCTCACGGCAGTTACATTGATATGCATAAAGATCTGTTTGGTGACCGTGCCGAAACTTCATCTGAACTGTTTGATCTCATAGAAAAAGCTGCCGAACATGACTTTGCATTAAAACCAGCCTATGCCCGACAGCGTTCGGAATATTTTCAGTTTAAGGATCAGCAGCACAGCCGACAGATCTGTAAAGCCATCAAACGTCGTTTCTGCTGACGCACCAGAGCATTTTGTCTGCCCAGCCCAGAATTCTATCTGTTATTTTTCCCGAAAGCCGTTCAAACCGAACGGCTTTTTTTATTCCCTCCAAAAAGATTGAAATCACGATGCTGCTCGCCATCAATACAAACCAGATCAGAAATGCATGTCCAAAGGAATATACAAAATTTCCAATCCATTTTGCACGGATAAAACTATGTATGTAAAATACATTCGCAGAATGTTTTCCCATGAACTGCAGGATTTCACGGATCACCGGAAGATTGATCAAAAATTCATACGACCAGCAGATCACAGCCACCGGGATCAGTCCGTTCAGCACAAATTCAAAATGATTTCTGCCCCATTTACTGTACCAGAACATAAAAAGTGCACACATGACAATCGTTTCTATCGCAAACTTAAGGATTTTATTCATCCATTTGTTTCTGACAATCACAAAATCGCGTATTCTCTCCAGTACATCCTGATCTGCAAAACATACTGCAAGCGGCATCACAAACAGATATTTTGTAAGATGCACATGCTTTTCAATCAGAAAGCTTCCCGGAAGCAGAAACATAAGTACGATCAGCCAACTGTATTTCCGATAAAAACGCAGAACAAACGGAAGAAATACGATGAGAAGTACTTCCAGACTTAAATACCACCAGGTACTGATCAGCACCTGTGTGCCAAAAAGATGTCCCACACAGAAGAAATCCATGACAATGCTGACCAGTGTACTTACCAGCCCCTTCGCATAACTGGATGTATCTGTCAGAAATGTCACACCCATACAGAAGAAAAAGGGAATTGTAAAGAACAGTACCAGATGCAGATATCTCTCCAGTACAAACATAGTTCCTTCCCGGCCACTGAACTCATAAGACTGATATTTCTTTTTTACAGAACGTGTAAGTCCATATACAGACAAAAAAGCAAACAGCCCAACGCACTGAACCATACAGCGACTGATCATCATTGCCGCTTCTCTGGAAAGCGGTGCAAAATCCACATACATGCCGCCCATCCTGGATTTCTTCGAAAAACAATGATAAAAAAGCAAAAAAGAAATCGCAATTCCCTTCATTGCCAGCGTATTATTTTTTGTAAATCTGCTTTTTACATTCATCTGTAGTTTCCTTTCTGATTTTCTGCCTTTCAAACTATTTTATCCCACTGCCGCATCCTTTGTCAATTTTCTCCTCGTTGTTTTGCCGCCTGCCCTATGTTATAATAAATGCACGATTTCACAAAACGTCCGTCAAGAGGACACCATTTTATTAAGGAGGCATTATGCTCAGCACTCAAAATTCTTCATCTAACCTGACGATCACAGGTTCTCTCGATGTTGAAATTATATCTGCCGCCGAAGGCAGAATCACTTTAAAACTGATAAACGCTCCGGTATCACCGACAGATTCTGTCCGTTTTTTACTGAAAGACACTGATACCAGAACCATCTTATATCCGGAAATCTCCAGTCTGTCTTCAGACACTTATCTTCTGGATTTTACCGCATTGCAGGAATTTTACGAATATCGTTACACAAAAACCTTCCGTCTGCTTGCAGAAATGACCACTACATCAAAAATTTCCTACTATCGCCTGCACGAAATTTCCGGTTTCACTTCTGCCCCGGCACCTCATATTTTTATCGAAGACATTTATCTGAAAGATGATGTTAAAGTACCTCCAACCGAACGTATCGTGGAGCTTGGCCTTAACCCGGAGGCCGTTTCCGACCAGTCGCTTACTATCACTCTGCACAGCCGCAACCACCACGTGCAATTATCCCACCGCTGCAAGTTAAAGGGCTTAAACATGCGCGGCGGAATTCTTCGGATTACTTTTGACCTGAACCCCGGTTCTCTCAAATACCAGAAAAGCATTTTGCGTTTTCGTAACAAGCTTCTCGAAGATGCCATTTCCTATGATTTTAAGACGGTCCGAATTAAAGAAAACGGAGAGCTTCTTCGCATAAAAATAACACTTGATCTCCACACGATTGACTGGAACGGACTTTACTGGGATGTCATGATTCAGCTTTTCGATTCCGACACCGAACGCACCAGTCTTATACAGATTCTCATCCCACCACGCCGTCGTATGTTCATGAAATTCCTGTACAATGGTTCTTTCCGCACACCGGATGATTTTTATGTCTATCCTTATTACACCGGCGGAGCCAAACTGGCGCTGATCAATCGTGCCCGCGAACAATACGATGGTTTTGATATCGTTTTGAAGGAATTTACTGCAATGTTTCTTTATAATATAGCAAAGCCTTACTGGAAAAAGAAACATATCTGCCTTGTAGACGAGAAATACTCGACCAGAGCACAGGACAACGGATATTATTTCTTCAAACACTGCATGGACCATGACGAGGAAACCTATCTCGGTCAGAAAATTTACTATGTGATCACGAAAGATTCTCCTGACTATGATATGATCCGTCCATATAAGAAAAATGTTGTACACTTTATGACAATCCGTCATATGTGTTATATCCTTGCTGCCGAACTGCTCGTAAGTACCGATGCCCGCAGTCATATTTACGCACAGAGAAGCCGCCACAGTATTTTTACCAGATATACGAAAAATCTGCCGTTCGTGTTTCTTCAGCATGGGGTTACAGCATTGAAACGTGTCGATTTCTTCTATGGCAAAGGCAAGCCGGGTAGCTGCGATCTTTTTGTTGTTACAAGTGAAAAGGAAAAGCAGATCGTAATTGATAACTTTGATTATGAACCGGATGAAGTGATCAATACCGGTTTCGCACGTTGGGATGTATTAAAAGACAAATCTCAGAATTCACATGATATTCTGGTTATGCCGACATGGAGAAGTTGGCTGGAAGGTGCTTCTGACCGCGAATTTGAAGAAAGCGACTATTTCCGGCATTATGCAGCACTGCTTAATTCTCAGCGTTTTAAAGATATTCTGGAAAAATATGATCTGCACGCAAATTTTTATCTGCACGCGATTTTCCAGACACATACGGAATCTTTCCACATTGCAGGCGACCGTATTCACCTGAAATCTTTCGGTGACACACCGGTAAATGAACTGCTGATGCAGTGCAAAATGCTGATCACGGATTATTCCAGTGTCTCCTGGGATGTCCTGTACCAGAACAAGCCGACTCTGTTTTACCAGTTTGATCTGGACAAATACAATGAAGCACATGGCAGCTACATTGACATGAAGACAGACCTCTTTGGTGACCGTGCCGAAACTCTTGATCAGCTGCTGGATTCTCTGGAAAAAACAATCCAGAATGGCTTCCGCATGGAACCAAAATATGAACAAATGCAGCAGGAATATTTCCGGTTTGAAGATCACGAACACAGCAGACATATCTGCGAAGAAATCAAAAAATGGATGAAGCGGAAATAATCGCCTTCATCCATGATCAGGAAGGTTTTTATGGAACAAACACTTCATATTAAAAACTTAAAAATAAAAAAGAAAAGGCTCATTCTGCTTCTGAGTCGTCCTGAGAAAGCCACACAGCTTCAGGCTTCAATCGTTTTTCAGAATACAGGATTTCATTTTTCACATCCTGTAGAACTGTCGATAGACGATTCACCAGAAATGGTACTAAAGATTGACGTCTCTTTTCTGGAACAAAATGACGGTGACTGGGCACTGGTTTTTCAGGACACGACTTCCGATACTGTTTACACAGCCATTCTTGACAGCAAAGTCCGTCTTGCCCTCCTTCTCGGAAGGCACTATGTCCGTCGGGGTGATTTCGTGTATTTCCCGATGGGCGGCTCCGGTCATAGTTTCCTGCTCCGATGCCGTCACTGGCAGCCACATGACCGACTCAGTTTCCGAATAAAGGAACTGTCCGCTTTTGCTATTTATAAAATATTCGGCAAACTCCTCAAGAAACATCATATATGGCTGATTTACGAAAAATTCTGTGTCACCGCGCAGGAAAATGGTTTTTACTTTTTTGAATACTGTATGAAACAAAATGAAAAGAATGTCTACTTTATTCTGGACCGGAAATCTCCTCAGTGGAATGACATGCAGAAATACAGCCAGAACGTGATCCCTTTCTTAAGTTTTCGCCATATTCTGTATCTTTTGACTGCGGATCTGTATATTTCTCCGGACGGACGTCACCATGCCTATATCTGGAAACCGATGCCGAACCCTATCACAAGAGAGATCAATAAACAAAAACTTTATTTTCTTCAGCATGGAGTACTGTACCTTAAAAATGTAGATAATCTTTTTGGGGTGCATTCTTCCTCGCCTGTGACATATTTTACGGCATCATCTGAATTTGAAAAAAATATCATCACACAGCATATGGAATACGAACCGTCCAAAGTCCCTGTCACCGGACTCGCACGCTGGGACAAGCTGGAAAACACCGCTGATCCGGCACATCCGTTTATATTGCTGATGCCGACATGGCGAAGCTGGCTGGAAGGCCAGAATGATGAGCTGTTTTGTCAGAGCAGTTATTATCGGCACTATACTTCCCTTCTGAATGATCAGGAGTTATTAGATTATCTGAAAGAAAAACAGATTCGGCTTGTATTTTATATTCATCCGAAGCTCAGGGAATTTATTGATAATTTCCATTCTGATAATAATCTGATCAAACTGATTTCTTTCAATTCCGTGCCTCTGAATCAGCTTCTTATGGGCTGTTCCATGATGATCACAGATTATTCAAGTGCCTGCTGGGATGCTTATTATCTGGAAAAACCGATACTTTTTTATCAGTTCGATTTGAAACAGTACAACGAAACCAACGGAAGCTATATAGATATGGAAAAAGACCTGTTCGGTGACCGTTGTACAAAGCAGAATGAGCTGATACGTCTCATCCGCGAGTATGCCGAAAATGGTTTTCAGGAAAAAGAAACTTATACCGCAATGCGCGAAAATTTATTTGTTGCCAGAGACCATGACAACTGCAAGAGAACTTATGAATATATCAAAAGCCAGGGCTATTAAGCTCTGGCTTTTGTTGTTTCAAATCAATTCTGTCAATACTTTAATAAAGAAAATCACGATCACCACGATCATAACCGGTTTTACGATCTTGTGTCCATTAGATGTAAAACTGTGGCTTCCGAGATAATTGCCCGCCATATTGCATACCCCGGCTGCAATTCCCAATGGAAGAAGTACTTTACCATTGATCAGAAATACCACAAGGGCCGTGATATTGGTTGTCAGGTTGATCGCTTTTGTGGTTCCTGCTGCATCATTCAGTGTCATATGACAGAATCCCGTAAACAAAAGCATCAGAAATGTACCCGTTCCCGGTCCGTAAATACCGTCATATACACCGATTACGACCGCAATGATCACGCATTTAAAAATCAGCATTCCATCAATTACGTCTGTTGTATTTTCCTCATTTCCTTTAAGCGCGTTGTTCCTCAGAACATAAAACAAAATTATCGGCAGCACGATCAGCATGGCAATCTTCAAAACGCTCTCCGAAATCAGAAGTGCCAGATGAGAACCCATCCAGGAACCGGCAATCGCACCAAAAACAGCAGGAATACAGATTCTCCACTTCATAAAGCCTTTTTTCATGTAGTAAAAAGACGATACAGAAGTCCCCATAAAACTGCTCATTTTATTTGTTGCAATTGCTGTATGTACAGGCAGCCCTGCGATCATATATGCCGGAAGCGAGATCAGTCCGCCTCCTCCGGCAATCGAATCTACAAATCCTGCCAGAAATACAAAAAAACATACTACCAGATAAACTAAAATTACATTCTCTCCCACATTCCCTGTCCTCAATTTCCTTTTGTATTTTTATTACTGTCTGTTATATTATTTGCTATTTCTTTTTCATCGCGATCAGAGTCGGGCGAAGAATCTGTACGTATTCTTCATACATTACTTCTCGCAGAAAATCTACATATTCCCAGAAAGTCAGCTCACCGTCCGGTGTAAGGATTTCAAAATCCGTATCATACACATTTACAAACAATCCAGTCTCCCTAAGTCCGTTCCGAAGATAAAAAGCCTTTCTTCTTTTGCGTTCTTCGGCATTTTCTGCTTTTTCATCCTGTGTTTCTATTTCAAAAATATATTTATGATTTTTGAACTTTTTAAGCAATGCCTCCAGTCCCATGCTTCCATATCCGGAATTTCGTTTCTCCGGTGCGATCGCATAATAATCCAGAAGCGCCCGATCCTGCTCCGCATCGATCAGATTGATTGCCAGTCCTGCGAATTCATCTTCGTCGACCATGGCAAGCATCTCCATCTTTCCATCTGCTACCAGGTTTTCCATTACATGCAGGGGCTTTTTCTCCTGTTCCGGAAATGCTTTATCATACAGATCATAAAGCTGCCATTTATATTTTGCGCCTTCATCGGCGATATTCACAAGTTTCATTTTTCTCTCCTGTTCAGTTATTGATCATATCCGGCCATGACAGAATCTCATCGGCAATTTTTTCTTCATAATCACCCTCGATGTCCTCGCTTCTGCCAGCCTCATAGATGTTCGTTTCTGCGCCCCAGATTCCATCGCAGTACTCCCACACATGAAATTTCAGACCGCGGAACATAAAATCAAGGCTGCCGCAGCCATCCTCTTCGGTATATTCATATTTGATATTTTTTGTTTTCAGTGCATCCTGCACAATCTGCAGTCTCATATTTATCCCTCACCTTACATTTTTGTCTGCTATAAATATTATTACAAATGTTGTCTGTTTGTTTCTGTTCACAATAACATCTGTTTTTCTAGTATAACACATCTTCGACGGTTGTCTATTGTAAAAAACGCTTCGATGATTTATTATAGTAAATAGCGAAAAAATGAGGAGTGTAACCTTATGACTACAAAAATGGTTTTTCATGGAAGTGACATAGAAAAAATATGTGACTACTATCATTTAAATAAAGAAGATATCGTCAAATTTGGAGCAAACGTCAATCCGCTGGGACTCTCCGCCTCTGTAAAAAGAGCAATTGCAAAAAATGTTGATCTTTTTTCTTCCTATCCGGACAGAGATTATGTGTCTCTCAGAAATACGATCTCAGAATACTGCAGGATTCCCGCTGAATTTATTTTACCGGGCAACGGTTCCAGTGAACTGATTTCACTTCTGATTCAGGAACGTGCGCCGAAACACACCCTGATTCTTGGACCGACATATTCCGAATATTCCAGAGAACTCTCTTTCTCCGGAAGCACACAGGAATATTATCATCTGCGAGAAGAACGAAATTTCACTCTCGATGTAGAGGATTTGTGCAAAACTCTGGAAAACGGTTATGATTTCCTGATTCTCTGCAATCCGAACAACCCGACTTCCTCTGCGGTCATGCAGGAGGATCTCCGCAAACTGATCGCATTCTGTGCAGATAAAGATATTTTTGTCATGATCGATGAAACTTACGTAGAGTTCGCACCGGATGTCGAAGAAATAACTGCGATTCCTCTGACCAGAGAATTTACCAATCTCATGGTACTGCGTGGTGTTTCTAAATTTTATGCTGCACCAGGCATGCGTCTCGGTTACGGAATTACCGGAAATATGGAATTTCTTTCCAAAATGCGAGAAAAACAGACGCCATGGTCACTGAACAGTCTTGGTGCCTTTGCCGGAGAGCTGATGCTCCGTGACCACGACTACATTCAGAAAACGCGTGATCTGATTCTCGATGAGCGTGACCGCATGGAGCAGGAACTTCAAAATATCCCAACTTTTAAAGTTTATCCTGCCTATGCCAATTTTATCTTATTAAAAATCCGCCGGGACGGTCTGACTTCCGCCGATGTCTTTGAGGCCTGCATCAAAAAAGGCCTGATGATCCGCGACTGTTCTTCCTTCCAGTGTCTGGACGGTGAATTTGTCCGCTTCTGCATCATGATGCCGGACGACAATACCAAACTCTTAAACGTACTGAAGCAGCTGTGATCCAGCTGCTTCTTTTTGCATTGCATATCGAGGAGGCGCCTGGATGCGTCCGCCGGTTCAATGCTGCATATGAAGGTACTTCTCCCGGGTAGCAAGTCCGCCACGGATGTGGCGTTCTTCCTTATTGACGTCAAGGATCTTACGGGCTTCCCCCGCAAGGCCGGGATTGATTTCGCTTAGCCGGTCTGTGACATCTTTATGTTTGGTTGTCACTAATTAGAACGGTTTCATCTAAGCCTAAATCACCGAAGATTCGTAAGTAAATATCTACGTTACCATCCTTGTCTACTTCAATTTTCTGGATAATCCGTTTAAGCTGTGCATTGGTCATCTGGTGAACATCGGAAATATCTTCAATCTCTTTAAACGTGCGATTCAAGATTATTTCCAGTTGTTCACCTTTTGTCAGGTGATAAGCAACCATTTTCAACTCATTCTCCAGACGCTCGATTTCCTGTTTTGTGCCGCCGATTTTTTCATTCAGTTCCTCACGTGTAATGAGGTCATCGGTGTACATATCCATGTATTTCTGACGCATTTTTTGAAGCTTGTGAAGCTGTGCGTTCAATTCCTTTTCGTAATTCAGGTTCTCATCCTTGGCTTTGTAAACCCTCTGGAATTCGCCTGTTACGTGACGAATTACATTTTTCTTTGCTTTCAGCAGCTCGGAAAAGTATTCGGACAGAACTTCAATCAACTCTTCCTCGTCCACTGTCTGAGCATTCGGGCAGCTATCCACCCCACGTCCATTATGACCGGAACATACCCAGCGAATATAAGTATTCTTATAAGTACGAACAGTTCGTCGAAATGACCAGCCACATTCCTTACATTTAATCAGAGTAGAAAACAAATACTTATTGCTCTGCCGTTCCTTTGTTAATTTAAAAGTCTTGCTTCTGCACTCCAAAATCTCCTGTGCCTTTTCATACATTTCCGGCTCAATAATCCGCAGTTCCGGACGTTCTGTTACCATCCACTCCGTCTCGTCTTTTTCCGTTCTCTGTCCAGTCAGGAAGTCAGCTACTTCCTGCTTGCCGTTGATAATTTTTCCGGTATAAAGTTCATTCGTTAAAATCCGGCACGTCGCATTCTGGCTCCACTGACAATTACGCTTTGTTCGGATACCTTTCGCATTCAGCATGTTTGCAATCTTGGCGGCACCATATCCTTCTTCGATATACCATTTATAAATCTGCCTGATAACAGCTGCTTCTTCCTCGTTGATTGCCAAATTAAAGTAATCTCCAATGGTTTTATCATATCCGTACACAATATTCGGAACTCGTCCTTTTTCAGCATTCATTTTCTTGCCGAATTTCACACGCTTTGAAGTATTGGCACTTTCTTCCTGCGCCAATGCACCGAAGATTGTCAGAACAAATTCACTGTTTCCCATGCTGGTCATGTTGGCCGTCAAAAACTGTGTCTCGATTCCTAATGCTTTCAGTTTGCGGACATTCTGCAGAAGGTCTACAGTATTTCTGGCAAAGCGAGAGATGTCCTTTACTACTACCATATCAAATAGTCCATGTTCAGCATCAGCCATCATGCGTAAAAATTCTTTTCGATTTTTTATTTTCGTGCCTGAAATACCCTCATCTGCATATAATCTAACTAAGTTGTCACCAGTACGCTGGGTGTACTCAGAGAAAAATTGCTTTTGAGCTTCCAGACTGTTGAGCTGATCAGCTTTATCAGTGGAGACACGACAATAAGCAGCTATATTCATATCTAATACCTTTCTGTTATATTTAAGTCGTTCTGTTACAACTTTATTGTACCATCTAAAATATAATTGTAAATAGCAAAATAAGGAATACCCTTTCTTCAGAATATTCCTTATATGCATTACTCTTCGATAAAAAAATTTTCTAACAATAGCATAATGGATTGTTCATCAACATTACCTGGTTCTTTTAAATTTTTTTTCTTTTTATTCAATAACAAATATGTATCTGTAAAAACATCTTGTATCGTCCCAAGGCATTTATCTTTTGCTAATTTAACCATCAACTCAAGAATTACACGATCCACATAGATATGCAAATGTTCTCCTAACATTTGTATTCGTTTATGGCTTTCCCCTGCATGAACAATAGCATTTCTAAGCCTATATAAGCGATAAAGATGCCATTCAATTCTTTGACAATACTTTTCGGAAAGATGCCATAATTTTTCGCGATTTTCTCTTTGCTCATATAAGTTATATATTTTATAACGTATATTGGGATAATACTTAAGCTCATTCGCAAAATAATCTTCTCGATATTTCTCATATTTTTCAAGAAATATAAAGCCTGCGATTTTACAAATCTCTTTATCGAATTCTGTTATATCTTTAAGCAACAAACTTACTTTTCGATTACCTAAATTATTTTTCAAATCGTCAAGTATATTAGAAAATATGCATTCGAAATAGTCATTTTGTAGAATGGAAACTATATTATCAGTAACGCTTTCAATTTTGGATTTTGAACTATCTGTAACACTTGCAACCTCCAACGCTGACCACAAATTAAGAAATGCATCATTTAAGTCTTGTTGATTTAATGCCGCATTATGCAAATCAACAATCTTATTAAGCTGAGAATAAGTTTCCTTTCCTTTTTCTTGGCATCCCAAAACAATTGTATCTATTTCAGTTTTAAAATTTTCTCGTGGCTCAGGCTTGATACTTTTATACCCAAACGCTTTTACGGGAAGAATTATTCCCTCTTGGGTATCTTGTCGAATTACCAATCCGTTTTTACCTATTACACTGATATTATCATTCAAAAAAACTTCTAAATATCTCAAAAAAATTTCTAATGCAGAATACGCTCGTTTCATTGCTGAATAATTATCATATGCCTTTGTTTCCATAACCCCTATAAAGGACTTTTGCTTTCTTTTAATCTGTTTAAAGCAACCATCATCTTCAAACGAAATATGCAATCTTTCATTTAACAACTTTTGATATGGCTTTAATTTTTCATAAAAAACAAAGTACACTTTGTATTTACCAATTTCAAAATCAAACCTATTCAAAAAAATCTGTGCTTTTTTTTCTGGATCATTTATACTTTCCTCAAATATATTTCTCAGGAATCTATATATATATATTCCGATGAATATCCATGCCATAGCAAAAAAGCAAGCCAAGCACGAAGTCCTTTTTCAATTTCTGTTTTACGGTTTGATTCCGACAAATTTTCTTTCAAGTATTTACAACATATTTCATAGTACTTTTTCTTTGGTATCTTATTGAATATATAATGTACCGCTGTTCTTTGATCTTTATCTAAAAATTTTGCCATCTCTTCAATAACTTCATATTTATACAACTCTCGAACAATAACGTCTGTCATTAAACTCGACTTAATCTCTTTTGCAATTATATCTAATTGATATTGCTTAATACTCCCTTTCACCACATCTTTTTCAGTATCAACATATTCTTCTAATAATGTTTGTGTATTATGAACAGGCGCTTTAACAATATCATCTGAATAATGAAACAACATTTCTTGTAGTCTTTGAACAAAAAATAAATATCCATCCTTAGTAGATGTCCAATCTTGTGTAATATATTTCATTTTTCATCCCCCTCGCATTTTTGTAAATCAATCATTTTTTTATCAAGTACCACTTTGCATACCTATTAGTTCCTGTTGTAACAACAATTCCATCCTTTTTCATTGCCTGTAACAAATTAGAAACCTTCTTCGATTTCTGTTCATCGCTAAGTACTTCTGGCAATGCTTTTTCCAGTACTTCCATTAAATCTCTTTTGCTGGCTTCTCCCATTGACTGAAGTGCTTTTATAATTAACTGCTTGCAAATATCATCATCTAACCCTTTATTTCGAACATAAGCAGCTTTCTGTCCGACAATATCTGCCACCTTGAAAGATACAAAAACATTAGGATAACGTCCTTCCACAAGACCTTTTTTCTTCAAATCCTTAAAGCTTTCTTTAGAAACTACTTCCTGTTTCTGAACTTTATCCAACAAAAATACAGTTCTCATATCTAAATCTTCATTGGAATATAAAAGCTGAGTATAATTCTTATCCAATATCTTTCCGTACACAGTCACTGTAACTCTATTAATTGTGTTCAAATCATATGTCGGCAATGGGAAGCATTTATCACGCTGTATCTGATACATCATTGGTATTCCCATTGAATTTGTATCAATCATATACAGATTTACCATTGCGTTACACAAAAACACATTTCGATAATACGGTGGTTTATATCCCGGTTCCAGTGCTTGTTCAATAGTTTCTGGTATAAAAGCCCCCTCATTGATAAATACCAGTCTGTCCTCAAATTCCTCTACGTTGATTTTTCCACGCAAGCGATAGTCCTGATGAGCAATACAGTTATTAATAATCTCTTTGATCAGCTCTGGTTCATATTGATCTACTTCATCCGGAAACAAAGTCTGCTGTCCGGCAATATAGCGATACTTTACATTTCTGATCCTGGAATATACCTTATCCACTGCCATTAACATCGGTATATCAAAATGTTCATAAGCTTTTACCGAATTATCTGCATTATAAAGTGTCCAGGTAATTCTAGGAATAAAGCCATCAAAGAAATATTTAGCCTCACTTTTTCCTAATAACAATAACGCCGTTCTGGTTATTTTTCCTTTTATTGTAATACCAGCTTTATTTAAAACCTCAATATCAGACAGTTTCTTTAAAACTTCCTGTGCTTTTTTTCGATCACTCTGACGTTTTGAGAAAAGTTCTCTTGCTCTTTTAATCGCTTCTTCATCCAAATCTTCTATGGTAGCATCTTCTACAATTTCTTTTGACCAATCCATTCCTATCTGATTTCTAAGTAGATCTACTTTATTCATCGGAAGCGGCGATACAGATTCATGCTCTCTGGCATACGCTGCCCCTTGCCATGTTGTCGGAATCCCCCTAATAGCTGGAGGAATTTGAAATGCTATCACTCGACATTTTTCCATTGTCAGTTCGTATATCTCCAGAAATGTCAATCGTTCATTGGTTCCATTTACGATTTCCTTTTTCAAACTTTGCAGACTTCCCTGTTTCCGAAATTCCGTTCCTACATATCGTTTATCATCCGAAATTCCGAAAATCAGCCACGCCTCCTGTAATCCCCGAAGATTTGCTTCATTGCTAAGTGCAGAAAAATATTTACCAATGTCATTAAACGAATAATTTGTGCGTGCTTCTTTAAATTCTACAACTTCATTTTCAAAGGATTCTATCATGCGAACAATCTTTTCTTTTAATTGGCTATCCGTATATATCATATTCTTCCGCCTTTCAAAATTTTCTATGACTAAATTCTATGACTAATCTATGACTTTCTAGAACTAATTTTAACTGATTTTCAGACAGAACACAAGCAATAGCAAAAAAATAAAAGGCATCCCACGCGCTACGCAGGACACCCTCCATCATGTTTTGGTTCATTGGGAAGCTCATCCGCTGCTTCTTGTATTGCCTGTTCCACCTTACTTGCATTTGCTTCAATCAATATCTTTAACAGATAGTCGGCGGTTACTTCCGCAGTGTTTGGATTATGGAATCGATAATTAAGTTTTCTCTTTTTCATAGCGGAATTCCCACCTCCTCCCGTATATCCTTGTCCATAACTATGAAAATGTTCTTTGAAATAGTCCTGCTACATGTCATTCCTGTTCAACTTAAATAGATGCCAGTCAAAGGGGCATCCCTGTTGTAAACCACCGCTGTAAACAAACTCCAAAAAATCTAATTCTTTTTGTTTTTTCAGTTTTCTTTCCTCAATACCAAATTACTCTTATATATCTGTTTACTGTTTACAAATTCTACAACTCAAAGCAATAACCATAGATAAAAGCGTAAACAACACGCCAACTACCGTAAACCTGACTGGCATTTTACTGGAAGGATAACTCCATCTGCCGGGCTTCCTCCTCAGTAACCGGATGCCAGTCATTTTCATTTTTTAAGTCTTTTGCGTCTCGTTTACAGTTTTCGTTTACACATACCCACGAACGCTGTGTACCGTAATCCTTGAATCTTGTCATCGTCCCCTGTTTCCAACCCACAATGCTTGTATTCATGATTTCACAGATGCGGTCTGTCTCCGCCTTCTTCGGCTTTACATAAGGATTGTCCAGTGCCTCTTTAAAAAGCATCAATGAACAGACTTTTCTGTCTTCATGTTCATCCAGCCATGCCTGTATCATTCCGGCTTCCGTATCATCCGCCATGAACTCCTGCCGCAGTTTATCAAGCTGTGTTTCTGTTTCCTTTGAAAACGCCAGTTTAAAATTCCCATTACGGTACAACATCATTGCTTCCGCCCACACCTGATCAATATACTGTCTGGATTCCTTCTCATTTTCGAGGATATGAACCTCCATCTCTGCCCGGTTCGTCTGAACCGGAACGAATCTTCGATTTCCGGTACGGTCAAACGGCAGGAATCGCTTAATATTGGATGTTCCTCCAAATACACATTGTCTCGGACGATCAAGAGCATATACTGCATAAGAATCCCGATAAGTCTCTTTCTGCCTGCTCAGAAAGCTCTTTGTTTCCTCAATACTCTTGGAACGTGCCGTTGCAACCATTTCAGACATTTCAATCATCCAGTGACCGCGAAGCTGACAATAAACTTTTTCTGAATCCAGCTTGCCAATGTCATCAGTGAACCAGTCATCCTTTACTGCCATGAAACGAAAAAATGTAGATTTTCCCACGCCCTGACCCCCGACCAGACAGAGCATATATTCAAACTTAATTCCGGGGCGGAACGCACGGGCAATAGCTCCCAGCAAAAACATTTTCATACTTTCATAGGTCAACTCATCCACAGGTGCACCAAGAAAATGATGCAGCACATAGCGGATACGTTCCTGCCCATCCCATTGCAGACTGTTCAAATAATCCCGGACAGGGTGATATTTGTTCCGATCTGCCTGATGGACAATACTTTTCTGCACAATCTTATCCATCGTCAAACCGTAAGTCTCTTCCAAATAAAGCATAATATAGTTCAAATCCATATCTGTGAATGCCGGGCTTATCCGTTCCCACCACACGGGTTTTACAATGTCTGTCTGCTCAGTCAAAATATTGTGCCGGAATACATCTTTTAACAGAGGATCATGTTCTAAAATTAGCTTACAGTTATGCCGATTGTTTTTCACAGCACCCTTCTGTGTCATTTCCAGTTGTTCTCTGATTTCCTCTACTGTCAACTCCGTTTCCATTATATCCATTACTTCGCACAATTCCTGTCGTGTCTGTGGTGATAAAGTCTGAAATTCTCTGTTCAATCGCTGTCACCTCCTTCCCATGAGCCACCACTACGGCAACTCGTTCTTCTAATGTGCCTGATAATAATGTATCCAACAGGTACTCTGTTTCTGATATTTTTTCCAATGCCTCCATAAACAGCGGATGCCAGACATCTTCCACCTGTTTCGGAGCACACTCTTCTTTCCACTGTTTCAACAAATGCAGGTAATCTGCCAGTGCACGGAAATATCTATTTTCTGCCTGCAGATACCTCTGTTCCTGTGTTAGCTGTCGTTTGATTTGTTTTCTCTGTGGCGGGCTGTGCCCCATGTTCTCATAATGTATAGAAAAATCTCTTGCCAATTTCTCTGCCGCCTCTTTTGGTTTTAAATTGTACAAGTGTGCCGTAAAATCAATCACATCCCCATCTGCCTGACATCCGAAACAATGAAAACGCCTGTCCACTTTCATGCTTGGATTCTTGTCACGGTGAAATGGACAGACCGCCATTCCATTCTTGTTTACCCGTATTCCATAGCTTTCTGCAGCCTGCCAGGTAGTCACAGACTGTTTAACTGCTTCAAATATATTCATCCTTTTCCTCTTTTCTTTACATCACAACTCCATATCGTTCCTTCCCAATTTAGTTCTTCCTTCGTGTTCCCATCGCTCTCGGTTCTCCTGTTCCGCAGTAATTTTTGCTTTTGCCAGCCTATCCAGAATGGAACTTCTGGCTTTTTTCTTAATCTGTTCGGTATTCACCTTTTTGACTTCCGGTTTTATCAGCGTGGTCTGGATTGTTTTAACTGCTGTCTGCATAGCTTTTGTAATTTTGGTAATTACTCCGTCCAATCGACTTACAGCATAAGTTCTTTCTTTTTGGGAAGCCTTGCGCTCAGGGGAAAGCACCCACGCCTTTGACTGTTCTACCAGACGAATGTCTTCTTTATGGGTTTCCACTCTGACCTCATCCGTCACAACCTCCACAGCTTTGTCGTAAGCAATATCTGAAACTTCATCGATCAAAGCTTCTACTTCTTCAATTTTCAGAGTAAGTGTATCCAGTATTTCTGTCTGGTTTTTCATCTGTTCCTTTTGCTTAAACAGGATATAATCCTGCTTTTCAAGATAATCTCGCCCTCCATAAGACGGTTCTTCTTCCAGATGCAACCCGTATTTTCGAGTTATATCAAAAAGCATTGTCCGGCAAATAGCATCAAAAGTCTGCTTTCGATTATTATTGCGGCCTTTAGGTTTATCCGGTTTTGGAAGTGCAATCCCTAATTCTTCCAGTGCTTTTTCCTGCTGGGGACAGATTTCCCCGTACTTATTCTCACAATCAAAAACATGACGTTCATGAATGTGCGGCGTTCCTTCGTCCAAATGCAGTGCCCAGTCCAGAATATGGACATGAGAACCGAACCGATTTGTGAACTGCTTTGTAAAGTCCTGTACGACCGCAAGTAATATTTCATAGGAAACAGATTCTTCTACTGTTCCTATTTGAAAAATAGTTTCCTCTGGACAGGTTTTATTGTTCTTTAGTAAATCTTCCACAGATCGGTTACGCTCTGTATGACGGGTTCTTGCATTTCTTTCATTCTGCGCTTCTATATATTTTCCATAATGTTCCTGATAAAAAGTACATTCAATTTTCTCAAAACTGATATCCTGAGAATCTTCTTCCCTGTTCTGCATTGTGGTATAGCCACGGTAACAGTCCCAGTAAATATTTTCTCTGACTCTTCCAGCATCAATATGTTCACTGTTTTCCAAGTCGAAACGGCGATCATTATGCCTGGGATTATAAGTGCCATTTTTCCCGGAGCGTCCATTGTGTCTTGTTGCTTTCAATAATTTTCTTGCCCTCCTTTTTCACGTTTTTCCAAATTAAATAAGGCAGCGAAGCTGCAAACCTGCGTGAATTTGCGTCAGGTAATACCCAGTACGAGTAGACGCACGCATCAACTCACTGGGCAATGGCTGCCGCCCTTAACCTGCACAAAAGACTTCGCTCTCCGCTCTGCTCCAGATTTAGTTACTATTCTCTGGCACCCTTCCATTCCCCTTTGCCATCCATTCGAAAAAAGCAATTTTACTAACCTTAATTAATCTGCCGCTTCGAAATGCCGGAAAACCGGGTGTATGAACCAGTTCATAAGCCGTTACTCTGGAAATCCCCATAATCCGCTGAATATCAGCCACATCCAGTACAAGAGGCAGTTCATCATAATTGTTTAATCTCTTATTTTCACTCATGTTGTTCCTCCATTTTTGATCTCATTTTTTAGCTTCTCATTGCCGTTTTATCTTTCCTGTTTCCTGAGTCATACTGCTGTCAAGGCATACAACACGTCATCCATTCGGATGCGCTCACTTCTTTTATCGAAGGTCATGGCGGTTTATCTCAGGTTAGACGGTCATAAAGTTGTCAAAGTACACTGCATAGTACGAAATTACCATGCAATCGTATCTTATCAATCTCATCTTGACTTTTCAATACTTTCGCGATACCATAAATGTAACTAATATTATATTTTTTAAAATTACCATACTAAACAGGAGCAAATAGAAATGGCTTATCAATTTATAAGGCAAGAACCTTGCTACGACCACATCCTCTTCGTTCTGGCATTGGATAGAGACAAAATGAAGGAGCGAATTTTAATCGGAACGGAACAGCAAATCCGTTTTCGACTGGACGGAAATAAAGATAACGATGTCATATATGATATAACACGTCCTCTAGGACGTTTTCTGATAGATTTTGAATATGATAAAGAAAAGAACTGGAATATATATGGACTTGCTCCCCTACGTGATGCATTGCACACTAACCGTTGGAAACAGCCTGCACTGGAACAGACTGCTGGTGATTTTCTGGCAAAAAAATATCTCACCGGTGATCCGGTGAGAATGTATGCTACATTCCGTATTTGGAATGAATATCTTGTTACAAGGGAATATCGTGACCGTAATACTGCCTGTGATCGTTTTATAGAAAAAATCCAAATTTTGACTCAGGCATTCCAAACAGAAAATGTCATGAATTTTAATTCTGATACCGGAAAACCAGAACGTTTTCATACTGGCAGTCTTTATTTCCGCAACACTCCTGCTGAAATCACTCGACTTGAACTTTGGTTTCCGGATAATAGGCGCAGAACAGAATGCGTAGCTGCCTACAGCTCTTTTTATCCGCTTATCACTTATTACTTGAATCGGCTGAATGACTGGGGCCTTTGTTTCCGTCAGTGCAAAGTCTGTGGAAAATATTTTCTGGCAAAAAACCAGCGTTATGAACTATGCAGTGATAAGTGCCGTAAAGCACAGGCACTTCAAAATAAAAGGGAATTTGATGAACGAGCCAGAGAAAATAACTATGATTTGCTTTATAAAAATGAATGCCAGAATTGGCGTAATAAAATCAATAAATCCAAAAAAACTGCTGATTTTTCGATTGAACGTCTGGAAGAAATGAAAACTGCGTTTGACCTTTTTAAGAAAGAAGCTCTGCGGCGTAAGAAAGCTGTAAAGGCAGGAACAACCAAGCCAACGGAATTCACGGACTGGCTGTATCAGCAGAGCAATATTATCTTGAAACTCAGCGAAATCTGAATCCATCCCTGTAAAGGAAAGGCAGCGAATTTACTCGCTGCCTGCCCTCTCATTAAACTTGTATCCTACACCCCAGACGGTTTGAATATATACCGGGTTGCCCGGATCATCTTCTATCTTCTCACGAATATGGCTGATATGACTCATGACAATATTGTAATCGCCAGAATAGGCTTCTTTCCAGACTACATCATAAATCTGCTCCTTACTAAATACCCTTCCTGGATTTTGTGCTAATAACTGCAGGATTTCAAACTCAGTGTAAGTTAATTCTATTTTTCTATTATCACGAACAACTTCCCTCCGTTTCAAATCAATCGCTATACCCTTATGCCTTATTTTCGATTGAAGTTGTATTTCCTGAAAAAGGAATTTTTCTCTGCCGGAATCTAACACGGAAATAACAGAATTTACCAACTCTTCCTCATCTCCCTCGAATGATACCAGCAATATTTTTCCCACTTAATCATCCTCGTTTCATTTAGCACTAACTTAATGCTTCGCCTCTGAATTATATTCCGCAAATGTTTCCGTTTCCGGATTAAATTCAGTAAATAATTCCTGCATTCTATTTTTGCTTACTTTTTGAAAGCTGCTAATCTTTCCACTTTTGTCTCTCGTTACTTCAATGTACATAGTGCCGTTGCTGTTAGAAAAGATTCCCCTTCCCTCATCATATAAATCTGCTATAATCTTACCATTATAAACCCAGTTTCCTTGAGCATCACAGGATACTCCATAATCAGCATACTCCTGTGGAACAGCAATATTAAGACCTTTTCCCTCTTCACTGCTATATTCGCCCATGTCATCAGCCGCTATGTTCTCACTTCCTCCTTCTTCAAAAACAGATCCTTTCATTTCATCTGCAGTTACAGCTTCTCCGCCGGAACTTTCAACCAATGCCGCCGGTTCTGACCAAAAATCATCTGATAACGGTTCTGCCTTTACGTCTGTGATGGTGCCATAGTTTTCCCTTTGCACTTCAACTCGAAGCGTACCTCCACGTTTGGAACTTATTGTATAAGTACCCGGCTTAAACTCATCCCGGAAATATCCAATGGTCTTTCCATCATACATCAGAAATCCTGTTTCTTTCTGGTAAGTTATTCCCGCTTTTGCATATTCAGAAAGCTGTTCTTCGCTGAATACATTTTCATTACTGTCTTTATTTTCGGTGACCGTTTCTGCTTCCTGCTTCGCATATTCTATATTTTCCGGAGAATATGCCATTGTAATTCCCACTGCATCATCAGATGATTTCGACAACTTCATCCCATCTTTTATTTTTTGAAGATTATCCTCATAAAGTGCAATCGTCTCATCTACCTTTTCCTGTGTCCATACAAACCATCCGTCGCCGCCTGTATAAGCTTTTTCACCAATCATAGACTGCAGAACTTCTTTTTCCTCGTCCAGCCATTTCGCATACTCTTCTGCTGTCCACCATTCCACATCCGAACTTGAAAGTGGTTCATCTTCCCGGATATTCACTTCGTTTAAAGCAACTGTTGTTTCACCGTTTTCCTGCGCTGTCTCTGTATTTTTCTCCAAGGATGATGCGGAAGTTGCAAATCCACCTGTCACGCCAATTACCAATACTGCACTTATCATTACTGCAAACTTAGATGTCTTCTTTATCTTCATAATTGCTCTTATCCTTTCTTCAATCGCATTTTTACTGAAACTGTTACATAATGGTGTCAGTCCGCTCTTTTTTTCTTCCATAGATATTAAAGCAGTTGCATATACCGACTTTATATCCATTCCAAATCTGCGGACTACGGTTTCGTCACAGGATAATTCCAAATCTCTGTTAAAAAGAATATACATTACCCACACAAGCGGATTAAACCAATGAATGCATACTGCAGCAATCATTATCAGCTTTGTAAGCATATCAAGCCGTCTGATATGCACATATTCATGTTCCAACACATAACGAAGCTGATAAATATTTTTCCATTCTGTATTTTTTGGCATTAAAATAACTGGGCGAATCACACCATAAGAAAGTGGTGCAGCTATGGTTTCTGTCTGCCGGATGGATAGACTCCTTTTTAGTGGATGTTTTTCCTTCCATGCTTCCAAAATATCATTTTCAACAGGCAGCGAAAATCGAAATTCCCGATAGCATTTTATATAGGAAACCGCAAAAAATCCAAAACAAAGTAACAGACCTGCCAGCCATATTACACTCAAAATCGAAATGGATTCTGTTCTCTGTACCATAGCCTCTGATAATCCATTTGCTATCTCAGGCATATTCCCATGAATGGGTAAAAATGTTGTCGTTTGCGCCGTTCTCACTGGGTTTATATCAGAATAAATACTCTGCAACAGAGAATAAATACTTGTGACTGATTTTATGGAAAATGGAACTAATAACCGTATTAATGCAATCCACCATAAAATCAAAAATGTTTTCTTCGGTAATCTGTTGATAAGCACAGCCCTTAATACCACAATAAGTAAAATAATAACCGTTCCCAGAAAACTCATTTGCAGCAGGCTCATATACATCACCTCATTCCAATTCACTGACGATCTGCTTCAGGTTCTTAATCTGCTCCATAGAAAGTTTTTTTCTGCCAAGAAGTGCCGCAAACAACTTGTCAACAGATCCATCATATATCTTATCAATAAGTTCATCTGTTTCCAGATCCTGTACCTGTTCTTTTGCTATAAGCGCATGGCACATAAATCCCGGTTCCGTTCGTTCAATCGCGCCTTTATTGATACACCGCTTAATCAATGTATACGTTGTGTTTTTATTCCAGCCGACTTCTCTGTTTAAAGTATCTGCAACATATTTCGCTGGCACGTCACCATCCTTCCACAGAACATCCATTACCTTTAATTCCGAATCAAAAAGTTTGATATTTTCCTCTGTCACTTGTTTCGCCTCCTATAAGACTACAGTAGTCTGTTCTTGTTTTCAGACTACCACAGTCTTATAGCATTGTCAATCATTTTCTGTCGCTAGGAAAAGAAAAACAGCCAGCCTTTCGGCTGACTGCTCCATACTAAATATAAACCATTTCATTCAGTACAATTTCTTCTGCTCTGTTTCTAATATTATTACACCGTTGTACCCAAAGCATAGCATCTTTCCGCTTCAATTCCTCCGTCACTCCCTCAGCCGCTTTCATCTGATCAACAATACACGTAAACCGTTCCTCCGCTTGTTCGTCCAAATCCTCCAGATAGCTCCAAAGTTTTCCGGTCAGCAGTAAACTGGAATATCTACCGTAGCACTGCTCTTTCAGATACTCCCTATGCATCTGTCCGTACTTACCGATAGGTCGGTTTTCCTCCGGCAACTTCAAATCCGGGATGTAATAGTCCCCGACAAGCACATATTCGATGCCATTCTCTGTAATTCTTGGTTTCAGTTCCTTCATGGTTCGTTCCTCCTTGATTTTGTTTAATATATTGCCCAAACGAACCGTTCTATTTTGTTACTTCTATATGTACCGTACTTTTGCTTATCCCGAATTTTTTTGCTGTCTGCCGTACCGTTGCTTTCGTTTCTATTATGTAATATGCAATTTCCACTGCACGTTCTTCGATGTAATCTTTCAAAGAAAACTCCTCCGAAGGCACTGTTTTTACAGTGTATGCGGAGGAGTTTTGTGGTATGTCTTCTGTGCTATTTTCGCAGGGTCTTCAGATAATCCTTCTGCTCCGGTGTGATCCGGTAGCTTTCGATTGCTTTCTGGATAGTCTTACGGTGCACCCACTCTGACAACTTACGTTCTTCCAGATATGGAATAGTGGCATCCCACTGCTTCGCAAGCGCCGTTGCAAGATACCATGCGATCATCATGTTTACATAATATTCTTCAGATTCGACATCTGCTGCCATTTTCAGATATTCCGGTCTGAAATCTTCATCCAGATAAAACGTCATCAGCATGCCGATTCCATAACGGATCGTATAAGTCTCATCTGACGCAATCCAGCTGCGGATCTCCGGAAGCAATTCATCTTTATGTTTTACAAAAATCTTTGGTGCAGGGAGGTCACAGGTTGCCCAGTTATTTACATACGGAAGAAATCTTTTCACTTCCGCAAGGCATCTTTCGTAATCTTTTATCCACGATGCAATCATTATATGCATATTGTTCTCTTCATAATATCTGTGTGGCAACTCCTGCATAAAAAGCTCTGCCTCCGGAGTCTTTGCATACTCTTTTGTAAATTTTCGAAGCTCCGGTGTGCGGATCCCGATAATCGTTTCTTTGTCGATTCCCGGAAGCAGCCTGCTGTGAAAATCCCTGTATTTCAGATCCTGCATTTCAAATAATTTCTTTTCCAGCTTTTCTCTGTACTCCATAGCCCCTCCATAGTTTACATAATATCAGATCTGTTTTCATAACTGTTCACACGGCACTGTCCCGCAAGGTGTTTTGTTTCTTCAAGTACCGATGTGCAGTGCGGGCAGCGGCTTGCTTTGATACTGACTGATCTCACTCTGACAGTAAGTACAGATTTTCGTGGTCGGTTCTACCGGTTCCTCTTCTTTCTTTGTCAGTCCGGCCCAGTTTATTGATCCCTTTCATAAGGCAGAAAAGAATAAACACCATGATGATAAAGTTTACCATGACATTTCCACGGAGCGCAAAAGTCTTAAATTCCTCTATGAACTTTTTCATCTTTAGTTTCCCTCTTCGTTCAATATATTCAAAATTATAGCACACCATTATTTTTGTACAATCCCTCATGTATATTTTCGGTATTTTTTATATAGCATTTAATAAAAGACTTTTGGGGTACTTCATGTCCAATCAGAAAAAGAACGCACAACCACCTGTTGATACTGCCCTTCTGATCCTCGTTCTTGTCCTGGCTGTTTTTGGGCTGATCATCCTCTTAAGTGCCAGCGAATACAACGGCCGGGTTCGCTTCCATGACTCTGCCTATTACTTCAAAAAACAGCTTTTCGCCACCTCACTCGGTCTTGGTGCCATGTATGTAATCTCCACTATGAATTATCGCTTTTTTGTCCGGCTTGCGCCTGCCGTCTATCTGCTCTCCATGCTTCTTTCTACCGCAGTACTGCTTGTCGGACAGGAGATCAACGGTTCAAAACGCTGGCTGAATCTCGGTCCTCTTTCCTTTCAGCCTTCAGAGTTTGCCAAAGTTGCCGTCATTCTCTTTCTCACCTGGCAGATAGAATACTCCCGCAGACGAACGGACGGCTTCTGGTTCATGTGCCGCACGATGCTGACTCTACTCCCCATCACAGGTCTGGTCGGTTCCAACAACTTAAGTACCGCGATCATCATTCTCGGAATCGGTGTCATTCTGATCTTCGCTTCCAGTCCACGCTACATGCAGTTCGTCGCGCTCGGCAGTGCCGGCATCGGTTTTATCGCAGTCTTTCTCGCCGCAGAAAGCTACCGTCTGGAACGTCTCGCTATCTGGCGTAATCCGGAAAAATATGAAAAAGGATTCCAGACCATTCAGGGACTTTATGCGATCGGGAGCGGTGGGCTTTTTGGCCGTGGTCTCGGAAACAGCATACAAAAACTGGGCTTCGTCCCCGAAGCCCAGAATGATATGATTTTTTCAATTATATGTGAAGAAACAGGGCTTGCAGGTGCCATTATCCTGATTCTGATCTTCGCCCTGCTGCTCTGGCGGCTCTGCGTGATCTCCATGCATTGTCAGGAGCTTTCCGGGGCACTGCTCTCCGCCGGGATCATGGGACATCTGGCGATTCAGGTCATTCTGAACATTGCCGTTGTCACCAACACAATTCCCAACACCGGAATCACACTTCCCTTCATCAGTTACGGTGGCACTTCCATCGTCTTTCTCCTCGGAGAAATGGGTATCGCCCTGAATATAAGCCGTTACCGAAAATAGCAGTTTCACTATGATATCCTGCTCTCCCGGGAATTTCCATCAATACGATCAACTATCAGAAGAAAAACCCTCCGACCAGATGCACTACAAATGCAACTGCCCATGCGATCACGCACTGTCCGATCACAACCCCGACTGCCCATTTGCCACCGAGTTCTCTTTTGACCGATGCAATTGCAGCAACACATGGGGTATACAGAAGGCAAAATGCAAGCAGGCTCGCGGCAGCCAAAGGCGTAATACAGCCCAGTAAAGTCGCAGTGCTTCCAAATAAAACGGAAAGCGTCGATACCACACTTTCTTTTGCCATAAATCCGGTGATCAATGCTGTAGAGATTCGCCAGTCACCGAATCCCATTGGTTTGAAAATCGGTGCAATCACACTTGCCACCATCGCAAGAATACTGTCTTTTGAATCAGTCACAATGCTGAAATGCACATCAAAAGTCTGCAGGAACCAGATCACCAGGGTTGCCATAAATATAACAGTAAATGCTCTCTGCAGAAAATCTTTCGCTTTGTCCCAGAGCAAATGTCCGACATTCTTTGCACCCGGCATACGGTAATTCGGAAGTTCCATAACGAACGGCACTGCTTCTCCACTGAACAACGTTCTCCGCATCAGAAGTGCCATCAGGATTCCCATCAAAATCCCGCCAAAGTACAGAGCAATCATTACAAGTGCTCCATGTTTCGGGAAAAATGCTGCCGCAAAAAATGCATAGATTGGAAGCTTTGCCGAACAGCTCATAAACGGAGTCAACAAGATCGTCATCTTACGGTCACGTTCCGACGGAAGTGTACGGCTTGCCATAACACCCGGAACAGTACAACCGAATCCGACCAGCATCGGAACAATACTTCTTCCGGAAAGACCGATCTTTCGCAGCAGCTTGTCCATTACAAATGCAACACGCGCCATATATCCGCTGTCTTCCAGCAACGATAAGAAGAAAAACAACGTCACGATAACTGGAAGAAAACTTAAAACACTTCCGACGCCGTTAAAAACTCCATCCATAACAAGCGAATGAATCACATCATTGACACCGGCCGCCCTCATCCACTGATCTACAATATTACCCAGTGCCGTGATGCCCATCTCAAGAAGATTCTGCAAAAATGCACCAATCACGCTGAAAGTCAGGAAGAAAACAAGTCCCATGATTCCGATAAAGCACGGAATTGCCGTATATTTTCCTGTCAGAATGCGGTCAATCTTCATACTCCTCAGGTGTTCTTTGCTTTCTTTTGGCTTTACGACTGTTTCATCACAGACTTTCTCGATGAAATCAAAACGCATATGGGCAATAGCTGCTGCACGGTCAAGTCCACGCTCTTTTTCCATCTGTTTAACGATATGTTCCAGTGTCTCTTTTTCATTCTGGTCCAGTTTCAGACTTTCCATAATCAGCGAATCGCCTTCGGCAAGCTTCGCTGCTGCAAAACGTACCGGAATTCCGGCTGCCTTCGCGTGATCCTCGATTAGATGCATGATTGCATGAAGGCACCGATGTACCGCACCACCGTCTTCATTTACATCACAGAAATCAATTGGCTGCGGACGTTCCTGATATTTTGCCACATGAATGGCATGCTGTACCAGTTCATCAATTCCTTCATTCTTTGCCGCAGAAATCGGGATGACCGGGATTCCCAGCATATCCTCCATCTGATTGACCAGAATGGAACCGCCGTTTTCCCGCACCTCATCCATCATATTCAGCGCAAGAACCATCGGAATATCCAGTTCCATCAACTGCATCGTCAGATACAGATTTCTCTCAATATTCGTCGCATCTACAATGTTGATGATTCCTTTTGGATGTTCATCAAGCACAAAATTTCGTGTTACGATCTCCTCGCTGGAATACGGTGACATGGAGTAAATACCCGGCAGGTCAGTGACCAGCGTATTGCTTTTTCCACGAATATTTCCATCTTTTCTGTCTACTGTAACACCCGGAAAATTTCCGACATGCTGGCTGGAACCGGTCAGCTGATTAAATAATGTTGTTTTACCGCAGTTCTGATTTCCCGCAAGCGCGAACGTAAGAATTTCATTGTCCGGAAGCGGATGCTCCGTCTCTTTTTTGTGATATTTTCCGCCTTCACCAAGTCCCGGATGCGGAATTGTCCTCGCTGTATCATTTTTATGTAACGCCCTGCTGTCCGGTACATTAACAGCGTCGCGTATATTCTCTATCTCTATCTTTTCTGCATCTGCAAGTCGCAGCGTCAGTTCATAACTGTGGATACGAAGTTCCATCGGATCGCCCATCGGCGCATATTTCACCATGGTCACTTCGCCCTTCGGGATCAGTCCCATATCCAGAAAATGCTGCCGCAATGCTCCCTCTCCACCGACAGAACGTATTGTTGCAGTCTTTCCAATCGGAAGTTCACGTAATGATGTCATATCGACTTTCCTTTCTGTCTTTTCCTGTTTTTGTCTGATTCTTTGTTTTATTGATATTTTTTATCATTATATACAGATTAACGGTATGCCAAATGAGAAAAATTGTCAATAGAATTTCCTGAGAATTTTCTTCCTTATATATCTACTTCATTTTTTATCAGAGATATAAATATATTTTTATAACACTTTCGTCTCAAAAGAGCTTATAATAGATTCACGATATAAACTGAGGAGGACTTTATTATGGAAATAAAATGGTGGCATGAAAAAGTTGCCTATCAAATTTATCCAAAGAGTTTTTATGACTCAAACGGTGACGGAATCGGGGATATCCCGGGAATTATAGAAAAATTAGACTATCTGAAAGCTCTGGGTGTCGACATTGTATGGATTTCCCCATGCTATCCGTCTCCTTTTGCCGATCAGGGATACGACATCTCTGATTATTACAACATCAATCCTGTTTTCGGAACACTGGAAGACATGGACCGTCTTCTTGCCGAGGCAAAGAAACGTGATATGTATATTCTTCTGGATCTCGTAGTAAACCACTGTTCTGATGAACATGAGTGGTTCCAAAAAGCCTGCGAAGATCCGGACGGAAAATACGGCAATTTCTTCTACATTACCGACAAAAAAGAAGGCGAACTGCCATGCAACTGGCGCAGTTACTTCGGTGGTCCTGTCTGGGAAACTCTGCCGGGGCATCCGGACAAACAGTATCTGCACGTTTTCCACAGGAAACAACCGGATCTGAACTGGGAAAATCCGGAGGTTCGTGAAGAAATATACAAAAATATCAACTGGTGGCTGGATCGCGGTGTCAGCGGTTTCCGTATCGATGCGATCATTAATATCAAGAAGAAATTTCCATTTGCAGACTATCCCGTCGATCGTCCGGACGGCCTTTCCAGCATTCAGAATATGTTGAAAGAAGCTACCGGAATCGGTGAATTCTTAAGCGAAATGCAGGCGCGCACCTTTGGCCCGCACAATGCTTTTTCCGTAGGTGAAGTTTTTGATGAAAAAGACGAAGAACTTCCGGATTTTATCGGAGATGGCGGATATTTTTCCAGCATGTTTGACTTCTCCACGACCATTTTCGGAGGAAGCCCGAACGGCTGGTATGACCGCAAAATCATCACTCCGGACGATTATAAGGAATGCTGTTTCCACTCCCAGCAGCGTGTCGGGGATATCGGTTATCTTTCCAATATTATAGAAAACCATGATGAACCGCGTGGTGTCAGCCACTACATCCCGGACGGAGACCTTTCTCTCCACAGTAAGAAACTTCTTGCAACAATGTATTTTATGCTCCGTGGCCTGCCGTTTATCTATCAGGGACAGGAGATCGGTATGGAAAACCTGCACTTCCAGTCCATCGATCAGGTCGATGATATCAGCACAATCGATGAATATCATGTTGCCAAAAATGCCGGTCTGAACGAAAAGGAGGCACTGTCCTGCATCTCCAGATACAGCCGTGACAATGCCCGTACACCGGTTCAGTGGAACGACAGCGCCAATGCCGGATTTACCAGTGGAAATCCATGGCTTCCGCTCAACCCGAATTATAAAGAGATCAATGTAGCTTCACAGGAAAACGATCCGGATTCTCTTCTTTCTTTCTATAAAGAACTGATTGCACTGCGTAAAAATCCGGAATATAAAGAAACCATTGTTTATGGCGAACTGATTCCTTATCTCGAAGAGCAGCACAACCTGATGTCTTACTATCGTAAAGGAGACAAAACCCTCCTTGTACTCGGCAATTTCCAGAAAGAGCCTCAGACTGTAAAACTGCCGTCTGCATGCCGCAAAGTTCTGCTCAACAATTATCCTGAGCTGAACATCAGCGACGACTCTGTAATTCTTGATAATTACCAGGCGGTTGTAATCGAACTGTAAACCAAATTTTTTGTTTATCTGATTTCATACAGTAAAAAATCCCCACAGGGATATGTATACTGAAATTCTTTAAAGTTTCAGCGCCTCATATCCTGTGGGGATTTCTTTATTTTATTTGCAAAGCTCTTCTGCCATCTGATCAAGTTCTTTGATGTTTTCTTCACTTAAGGAAGACATGATCTTAACTGTGGTATCAAGCCATGTAATGTTTTTGCTCTTTTCAAATTCTGCTTTCATAACTTTGGCAGCATTCGGAGCCCAGCTTCCATTCTCAATCAGACCGATCGTACGGTTCTGATAGTTTCTTTCTGTCAGATGGTCGATGTATGTTTTCATGAACGGAAAGATATCGGCATTGTAGGTGATTGTGGCAAGAACCAGTTTACCATAGCGGAATGCCTCTTCAACAGCTTCTGCCATATCATCTCTTGCAAGATCAAATACGGAAACTTTCGGGCAGCCTTTCTCTTCCAGCTTCTGTGCCAGAACTTCTACGGCTTTCTTTGTATTTCCATAAACAGATGAATATGCGATCACAACGCCTTCACTCTCAACTTTATAAGATGACCAGATGTCATATTTCTCAATGTAATGTGCCAGATTTTCAGTCAGGATCGGTCCATGCAGCGGGCAGATCGTCTGAATGTCCAGAGTTGCAGCTGCTTTGAGAAGTTTCTGCACCTGTGCACCGTATTTACCAACAATACCGATATAATAACGACGGGCTTCGCAATCCCAGTCTTCCTCTACATCAAGAGCACCAAATTTACCAAATCCGTCTGCGGAAAACAGAACTTTGTCCGTGCTGTCATATGTAACCATAACTTCCGGCCAGTGAACCATCGGTGCAAATACAAATGTCAGGACATGTTTGCCCAGTGTCAGACTCTCTCCGTTAGCAACAACCAGTTTTTTGCCTTCCAGCTCCATACCTCTGAAGAAATTTTCCATCATGGTAAAAGTCTTTGTATTTGCAACAACAGTGGTATCCGGATATGCTTTCATGAAGTTTTCAATGTTTGCCGCATGATCCGGCTCCATATGCTGTACAACCAGATAATCCGGCTTTGCTCCATCCAGGACTTTGGCAACATTTCCAAGCCATTCTTCAGTGAAGTTTGCATCTACGGTATCCATAACTGCGATCTTTTCATCTTTGATCACATAAGAGTTATAGGACATGCCGTTCGGCACCTCATACTGTCCCTCAAACAGATCGACCTGATGGTCATTTACACCTACATAATAAATATCATTTCCGATTTTCATCTTAACAATGTACCTCCTTATTGATCCGGATTTTGTGTTATTTTAAAACATTTTCATTTCTGTCCACATTATATCCGCTCCCTTACCCGAAATCAATAGGGACCTTTTTATTATCGACATTTTATAACCTTCATGTTATAAACAAACATCCCCAGTGATGCCAGAATGATCAGACCATATCCTATGAAACTATAGCAATCCGGAATTTCACCAAACAGGAAAAATCCCAAAAGTGTCGCGAATATGATCTGCGAATAATCAAAAATAGAAATCTTACCTGCCGGTGCATACGTATATGCTGCTGTGATCGTAAACTGACCGCCTGCTGCAAAAAGACCCGCCATCAGAAGCGTCACAAGCTGTTTTCCTGTCATCGGAGTATAATCAAAAATCAGATACGGAAGCACAAACAGGCATGAAAATGCAGAAAAGTAAAATACAATGATCGGACCTTTTACTCCATGTGTTCCCAGCACGCGCACCATTGTATATGCAATTCCTGCTCCAAGTCCTCCGCAGACTCCGATCAGCGCAGGAATCAACGCTGCATTCTGAAATCCCGGTTTTACCACAAAAAGGCATCCGATAAATGCCAGCAACACGCAGGTTCCCTGCACCGGTGTAATCTTTTCTTTCAAAATCAGAAAAGAAAAAATAATTGCAAAAAACGGGGACAATTTGTTCAGGATCGAAGCATCGGCAACAAGCAGATGGTCGATCGCATAAAAGTTACAGAGGATTCCCAGTGTGCCGAACGCGCAGCGAAGGAGCAGCGCACCCCAGTACTGTTTCTGCACCTTTGGTACAATATGATTTTTGCCTAAAATGATCGCTGCAAAAATTGCCGCCACCAGATTACGGAAAAAGCTTTTCTGAATGGATGGCAGATCTCCCGCCAGACGCACACTGACATTCATGCATGCAAAGAAAAATGCCGACAGAATGATCATAACCATTCCTTTTATATAATTTTCCTGTTTCATTTCTATTTCACCAAGCCTCTCATTATTTCTTCCTGTTTATCATATCACTAACTGCCGATGTGATACAAGCAGGATTCCTTTTGAATGAATTAAGGAAATCTACTTTTCTGTAATTTTATATAGCGATTTCGATATTTTTCGGTTATAATGATATTCAAATACACGCTTAAAGAGACGCGGTACCATGCTACAATGATAAAGTTGTCTCAGAACGGAGGAGAAACTATGGAAATTGTCTGTTTAGACCTTGAAGGCGTACTGGTTCCTGAAATCTGGATCGCATTTGCAGAAGAGACCGGTATCCCGGAATTAAAAAGAACAACAAGAGATGAGCCGGATTACGACAAATTAATGAAATACCGTCTCAATATTTTAAAAGAACATAATCTTGGACTGAAAGAGATTCAGGAAACAATTTCCAAGATTGATCCACTCCCGGGTGCGAAAGAATTCCTCGACAAACTCAGAGAAATGACACAGGTGATCATCATCAGCGATACCTTCTCTCAGTTCGCAGGACCTCTGATGAAAAAACTCGGCTATCCGACAATCTTCTGCAACTCACTCGTTGTAGCAGACAACGGCGAAATCACAGACTTCAAGATGCGCTGTGAAAAATCCAAATACACAACTGTCAAAGCCCTGCAGTCCATCGGCTATGACACCATCGCAAGCGGTGACAGCCACAACGACCTTGGCATGATCCAGGCAAGCAAAGCAGGCTTCCTGTTCAAGAGCACCGATGCCATCAAATCTGAATATCCGGAGATTCCGGCATATGAAACTTACGATGAGCTGTATGATGCGATCAAGAAAGTGATTGAAGGATAAATACCAAAAGCAAAACTCCCTGGCAGACTGTACCCTCATATACAGAGGTGAACGACCTGCCAGGGAGTTTCTTTTTTGTAGTTGCCTAATTGTATAAATCTTACAGGAAATCCTTCCCTACTTTTAGCCACATTGCACCTGTAAATTATAGACAAAATATTCTCCCTGCTTCTCAGATATGTAACTTTCTATTGGATATATTTGATCTTTTATTTTCATCTTTTTATCCAGAAACATGGAAAGCGTCTCTATTTCTTTTTTCAAATTTATACTTGATATCTTGCTTTTATTCCCTATAATCGGAGATACTTGAATAGATGATTTCTCGATATCATTTAATTCTTTTTCTCTTTTCTTAACGCTTTCTTTTATTCTTTCAATCTGTAAATTATGTGTAATAAATCCCAGATGCTGTTCTTCTCTAAAATCATCCATATATACTGCAAGTGCATTTTTATGTTTCAGTGAATCTTGAAGTTGCTCCAGCAGATGAAAAATTACATTTTCTCCCCCAACAGATTGTTTAATATCGAGTATCCAGGAACTAAATTTTTTATTTTTTTCATCAATGGCCAGTATCAAAATATCAACCTTTTTAGCCCCTTCATCATCTATAAATGGTGGTTTATATTCACTACAGCAAATACCATACTGATCATCCTGGACAATATACTTGACAATAACGC